>JAESGH010000126.1_pt1:232500-234229 | contig 234229 bp, 214 predicted proteins | sample 9269641 | NCBI WGS metagenome assembly JAESGH01 (sample SAMN14515345, study PRJNA621665) | algae metagenome | isolation source: Phormidium tanganyikae FI6-MK23 and co-occurring heterotrophs from granitic... | place: USA: Fort Irwin, California | collected 1998-05-24
CCCTGAATACATAGGGGTAAAGTGGCGAACGCGGGGAACTGAAACATCTAAGTACCCGTAGGAAAGGACATCAACCGAGACTCCGCTAGTAGTGGCGAGCGAACGCGGACCAGGCCAGTGGCGATTGAGAGACAAGTGGAACCTTCTGGAAAGTAGGGCCATAGCGGGTGACAGCCCCGTACACGTAATGCTCTTCAATCGTCCTCGAGTAAGGCGGGACACGTGAAATCCTGTCTGAAATTCGGAGGACCACCTTCGAAGCCTAAGTACTCGTGCATGACCGATAGCGAACAAGTACCGTGAGGGAAAGGTGAAAAGCACCCCGACAAGGGGAGTGAAAGAGTACCTGAAACCGATTGCCTACAAACAGTGGGAGCCTGCAATGGTGACCACGTACCTTTTGTATAATGGGTCAGCGACTTAGTGTGACGAGCAAGCTTAAACCGGTAGGTGTAGGCGCAGCGAAAGCGAGTCTGAACAGGGCGTTCAGTTCGTCGCATTAGACCCGAAACCGAGTGATCTAGCCATGAGCAGGTTGAAGGTAGGGTAACACCTACTGGAGGACCGAACCCATAACTGTTGCAATAGTTCGGGATGACTTGTGGCTAGGGGTGAAAGGCCAATCAAACTCGGAGATAGCTGGTTCTCCGCGAAATCTATTTAGGTAGAGCGTCGACCGAATACCCTGGGGGGTAAAGCACTGCATGGGCTAGGGGTCCTCACCGGATTACCAAACCTAAGCAAACTCTGAATACCCGGGAGTACTAGTCGGCAGACACACGGCGGGTGCTAACGTCCGTCGTGAAAAGGGAAACAACCCTGACCTACAGCTAAGGTCCCCAAGTTATGGCTAAGTGGGAAAGGATGTGAGGATCCCAAAACAACCAGGATGTTGGCTTAGAAGCAGCCATCATTTAAAGAAAGCGTAACAGCTCACTGGTCTAAATAAGGGTCTTTGCGCCGAAAATGTAACGGGGCTCAAGCCATACACCGAAGCTTAGGGTTCAGCGCAAGCTGAGCGGTAGCGGAGCGTTCTGTAAGCTGATGAAGCGGTACTTGCGAGAGACCGTGGAGGTATCAGAAGTGCGAATGCTGACATGAGTAACGTAAGGGGTGTGAGAGACACCCCCGCCGAAAGACCAAGGGTTCCTGCTTAAAGTTAATCTGAGCAGGGTTAGCCGGCCCCTAAGACGAGGCGGAAACGCGTAGTCGATGGGAATCACGTTAATATTCGTGAGCCTGCAGGTAGTGACGGATCATCAAGGTAGTTCAGTCTTATCGGATTGACTGGGCTGCTGCGTGGTTCCAGGAAACAGCTCCTGCTTATAGCCCGTACCCGAAACCGACACTGGTGGTCTGGTAGAGTATACCAAGGCGCTTGAGAGAACTATGCTGAAGGAACTCGGCAAATTGCACGCGTAACTTCGGAAGAAGCGTGACCCGTATGTGGGCAACCATGTGCGGGTGGCACAGACCAGGGGGTAGCGACTGTTTATCAAAAACACAGGGCTCTGCGAAGCCGCAAGGCGACGTATAGGGTCTGACGCCTGCCCGGTGCTGGAAGGTTAAGAGGAGGGGTGCAAGCTCTGAATCGAAGCCCCAGTAAACGGCGGCCGTAACTATAACGGTCCTAAGGTAGCGAAATTCCTTGTCGGGTAAGTTCCGACCTGCACGAATGGCGTAACGACTTCCCCGCTGTCTCCAGCATAGACTCAGTGAAATTGAATTC
>JAESGH010000128.1_pt1 | contig 232965 bp, 217 predicted proteins | sample 9269641 | NCBI WGS metagenome assembly JAESGH01 (sample SAMN14515345, study PRJNA621665) | algae metagenome | isolation source: Phormidium tanganyikae FI6-MK23 and co-occurring heterotrophs from granitic... | place: USA: Fort Irwin, California | collected 1998-05-24
GAAAATAGGGCTGAAGACGCGCCATCTGCTCGTCCGTCAGCCAATACAAATCACGCATCATTCAGGCTCCTCGCTGTGAGCCTGAATCACAGCGGCTTGCTCAAATCAATGGGTCCTGACCCTAGGCAGTTAAGTCACCAAATCGAGTGGCAGGTCGGAGATGTCACGTAATCGTTTGCCCTCGACCATCGTGTCGAGCAGGTCGAGCGTACCTTCGCGCTTTTGATCGACCAGCGCCTTCCTCAATTCATAAAGCGCGAAATGATAAACGCAGTCGATATCTCCGGTACCCAGCGCCAATGAAGCAATTCTGCTTGGCATTGGTTCGCCGGTAATTACGGCGATATGGGGCAGCCGTCCTTTGCGGTTGCGGACCAAATTCAGCCCTTCTGAACGCGCATTTTGGGCTCGGTCGCTGCGCAATGTCCATTTGCAACTAATCGAAGCGTGCAGGATGGAAAGCGCGTGGTTGCTTGCCCTTAACGTGCTGAGTTTCGCACTCGCGTCATCAACCAGCATCTCTTCAGCGTTTATTGCCTCGTCCGGTTCGGGACGACGGCCCACGACGATATCTGGTTTTATCAAATAATCTGAACCGAGTGCCGTTGCAATTTCACGGTTGCTCTTTGCAATCGCTTCGAGTTCGTCAAGGTGTGCATATTGTTCGAATTGGGCAATCCCGCCGCCTTTGGTAATGAAGAAACTGCCCGGACGCAGATGGGAAAGATGCGCAAAACATAGACGAACATATACCGCACATATTTCTTCGAAATCAGCGCCTGACGTTTGGCCGGGAAGTTTTTGGGCAATTTTTGCCTCGCCCAATTGCTCGCAGATCGAGTTGGCGAGTGCTACGCTTATGGCGCTGCCACTATCGGCATTGCTCGGTACGCCCTTGTCGCTCTTGGTCAGAATGCCTGACAGAATAGTGGCGTGAAATTCTTTCCGCGCCAAAGTCAGCCAAGCATCGCCCATTACGCCGCTCGCACCAGAAAATGTTTCTGCACCGACAACGCGATCTTCAAGTTTGCTCCAACGGCTTTGGCCACCGGCGGCGGGAAGGCGTTACCGACTTGGCGATAGCTCGTGGTTTTGCCACCGTGAAATTGCCAGTCGTCAGGAAAGCCCTGCAACCGCGCGACCATGCGCACCGTAAGGCGTGGCATGCCTACGAAATCGGGTCCGGGGGCTTCGTTGAACAGGCTCTTGCCCTCGACGCCCAAAGTCGCCCATGCGGCCCGGGCGCGGGTAGGGCCGAGGTCGGGACCGCCGTGTTTCTTTGAACCGCCGACGATCGTTGGGGCGATGTCGTTGGCGCGCCTTGCCCAAGCCGCCGCCCCTGGCCAGCCGTTCTCGCCCATTAGGTCGACCAAAGTTTCACCAACGGTCGGTGGATTGTGCGCGTTTGCCGTGGGCCAATCGAAGGCGTCGACATAGTCTTTACGAATCGCAACGATCACGACGCGCGGACGGAGCTGCGGCACGCTGAAATCGGAGGCGTTTAGCAAGCGCCAGTCCGTCCTATAGCCCAGTTTCTCCAACTGGCCCTTCAAGCCATTCCGATAATCCTCAAATACCGCCGACAGGAAACCACGGACATTTTCGATCATGATGGCCTTGGGCCGCATTTCGTCGATCAGCCGGATCGCGGCGGGGAACAGATTGCGTTCGTCCCGCTCTCCCAACTGCTTGCCGGCCATCGAAAACGGAGGGCACGGCAAGCCGCCCGCGAACATGTCGATCCCGGCAAAAGGCCGTCCGTCAAAAACATTCATATCGGCGCAGCGCACATCCCAATTGGGGCGGTTAAGCCTCAGGGTGGCAGCATAGTCTGGTTCAATTTCGACCACCGCGGAGTGACGAAACCCGGCTTGCTCCAAGCCAAGAGCTTGGCCGCCCGCACCAGCACAAAACTCGATAGATTGCATGGCTTTCCTCCTGCTCAGTGCAGGTTATGTTCTTGTTACGTTCGCGTCAATCCCTGACGCCCGCATCAAACCGAAAACCCACCCGCATTCCGCCGGTTCGAGCTTGCCGCCAGCACCTTCTTGCCCTGCGGGGTCAGCGCCCATTTGGCGCCCTGTTTCACCACCAGCCCCAACGTGACGAGTTCGTCGCGGATCGGGTCGGTGGGGAGTTGGGGGCGGCGGTTCGACAGGCCTTCGAGCGTCGAACGCTGCGGCTGGCTGAGGATGATGAGTTTCTGTTTTTCGGTCATTTGGGTTCTTCTGCTTGTTGCGGTCGCCGCGATGGCGGTCTTGCCGCTCTTAGCCCACCCCGCTGCGACTAACCAGCAAGCTGGCAAGTTTCGCTGCCCCTCCCGCAGGCGGGAGGGGATGGAGAGGGATTACTCGGCGGCGATCCCCGCTTTGGCGAACATGTCCTCGCCGTCGGTTTCGGCGGTGATCGCGGGGGCGGTGTCGTCGTTCGCCTTGGCTTTCTTGCGGTTGTCGAAGCTGGACCAGACATTGTTCCACTCGCCGCGCGTCGCGCCCTTGCTATATTCGGTGGCGCGGGTTTCGAAGAAGTTGGCGTGCTCGACGCCGTTGAGCAGCGGGGCGAGCCAGGGGAGGGGGTGTTCCTCGATCATGTAGATCGGCGCGAAGCCGAGCTGGCCCAGGCGCCAGTCGGCGATGTAGCGGATGTAGCGCTTGATTTCCTTGGGCGTCATGCCGGGGACCGGCCCCTGTTCGAACGCCAGGTCGATGAACGCATCTTCGAGCCGCACCGTTTTCTGGCAGGTGTCGATGATGTCTTCCTTCACCGCCTTGGTCAGGCAGTCGCGTTCCTTGGTGAAGGTGTGGAACAGCTTGATGATGCCTTCGCAATGCAGGCTTTCGTCGCGGATCGACCAGCTGACGATCTGGCCCATGCCCTTCATCTTGTTGAAGCGCGGGAAGTTCATCAGCATCGCGAAGCTGGCGAAGAGCTGCAAGCCTTCGGTAAAGCCGCCGAACATCGCGAGGGTGCGCGCGATATCCTCGTCATTGTCGACGCCGAACTGCTGCATATAATCATGCTTGGCGCGCATCTCGTCATATTCGAGGAACATGCCATATTCGCTTTCGGGCATGCCGATGGTGTCGAGCAGGTGGCTGTACGCCGCGATGTGCACGGTTTCCATGTTGCTGAATGCGGTCAGCATCATCTTGATTTCGGTCGGCTTGAACACGCGACCATATTTGTCGTGGTAGCAATCCTGCACCTCGATATCGGCCTGGGTGAAGAAGCGGAAAATCTGGGTGAGCAGATTGCGTTCATGGTCGCTGATCTTTTGCGCCCAGTCGCGGCAATCCTCGCCCAGCGGCACTTCCTCGGGAACCCAGTGGATCTGCTGCTGGCGCTTCCAGAAATCGAACGCCCAGGGGTATTCGAAGGGCTTGTAGGTGTTGCGGGATTCTAGAAGGGGCATGGCGGGCTATCCTCGGGTCAGATTTTTTTCGTCATTCCGGCGAAAGCCGGAATCCATCGATGGGCTCTGCTCCCCCGCGTGGACCCCGGATCAAGTCCGGGGTGACGAGGGAGGGGGTGGGTTTATTGGCAGGCCAGACACTCGTCGTAATCGGTGGTCTGCAATTCATAGACCGGCGCTTCGGCGGTGTTGTCGGCCTCGACCCCGCCCGCGAAGCCGGCGCGCTGGACCGATTTCGAGCGGAGGTAATAGAGCGATTTGATGCCGAGTTCCCACGCGCGGTAGTGGAGCATGAGCAGATCCCATTTCTCGACGTCCGCCGGGATGAACAGATTCAGCGACTGCGCCTGATCGATATAGGGCGTGCGATCGGCGCTGAGTTCGAGCAGCCAGCGCTGGTCGATCTCGAAGCTGGTCTTGAAGCAATCCTTTTCGTCGACGCTCAGGAAGTCGAGATGCTGGACGCTGCCGCCCTTTTCCAGAATCGAGTTCCAGATATTGTCGCTGTTCTTCGCCTTGTCGACGAGCAGCGCTTCGAGGTGCGGGTTGCGGATCGAGAAGCTGCCCGAGAGCGTCTTGTGGGTGTAGATGTTCGCCGGGATCGGCTCGATGCACGCGCTGGTGCCGCCGCAGATGATGCTGATCGAGGCGGTGGGCGCGATCGCCATCTTGCAGCTGAACCGCTCCATCACGCCCTGATCGGCGGCGTCGGGGCAGGGGCCGCGTTCCTTGGCGAGCAGCATCGACGCCTGATCGACCTGGGCGCGGATATGCTTGAAGACGCGCAGGTTCGACGATTTCGCCATCGCCCCCTCGAACGGCAGGCCGCGCGCCTGCAGGAAGCTGTGGAAGCCCATGACGCCGAGGCCGACCGAGCGTTCGCGGCTGGCGCTATATTTGGCGCGCGCCATTTCGGGCGGGGCGCGCTCGATATAATCCTCGAGCACATTGTCGAGCATGCGCATGACATCCTCGATGAAGCCCTTGTCGCCGTTCCACTCGTCCCAGGTTTCGAGGTTGAGCGACGAGAGGCAGCAGACCGCGGTACGATCGTTGCCGAGATGGTCGCGGCCCGTCGGGAGCGTAATTTCGCTGCACAGGTTCGAGGTGGTGACCTTGAGGCCCAGGTCGCGGTGATGCTTGGGCATCATGCGGTTCACCTGGTCGATGAAGATGATGTACGGTTCGCCTGTCGCGAGGCGCGTTTCGACGAGCTTCTGGAACAGGCTGCGCGCGTCGACGGTGTTACGGACGCTCTGGTCCTTCGGCGAGCGCAGGTTGAATTCCTTGCCGTCGCGGACGGCTTCCATGAACTCGTCGGTGATCAGCACGCCGTGGTGGAGGTTGAGCGCCTTGCGGTTGAAATCGCCCGACGGTTTGCGGATCTCGAGAAACTCCTCGATTTCCGGGTGGCTGATGTCGAGATAGCAGGCGGCCGAGCCGCGGCGGAGCGAACCCTGGCTGATCGCGAGGGTCAGGCTGTCCATCACGCGGACGAAGGGGATGATGCCGCTGGTCTTGCCGTTGAGGCCGACCGGCTCGCCGATGCCGCGCACGCTGCCCCAATAGGTGCCGATGCCGCCGCCGCGGCTGGCGAGCCAGACATTCTCGTTCCACGTCTCGACAATGCCCTCGAGGCTGTCAGGGACCGAGTTCAGATAGCAGCTGATCGGCAGGCCGCGGCCGGTGCCGCCGTTCGAGAGCACGGGGGTCGCCGGCATGAACCACAGTTTCGAGATATAGTCGTACAGGCGCTGGGCGTGATCCTGATCATCGGCATAGGCCGACGCGACGCGCGCGAAGAGATCCTGATAGGATTCGCCGGGAAGCAGGTAACGATCCTCGAGCGTTTCCTTGCCGAAGTCGGTGAGCAGCGCGTCGCGGCTGCGATCGGTGACGATGTCGAATCGGCGCGCGTGGACTTTCGCCTCGCTGCTGTCGTTGAGCTTGGCCGTTGCGGCCGCTTCGGGAGCCGATTCGTTTGCGACAGGCGCTTCGTTCTTCGTCAATTCTACCGTCGCCACGTCGCTCGTCTCCACCCGTTCTGTCTCGCGAAAATCCATCATATTCGTCCCCGATTGCCACTGCGCCGCAGCGCATATGTTCCTGTCTTGTTCGACTCGGGACGAAGCCCCAGCCTAGCATCTATTCGGACTTGGGGGGGCACATATTTTTGGCCGCACGAAGCAGTTTTCCGCGCCCATATGATCTGGGCGACGGAAATCCGCCATTTTCGGCAAACCACTAATTCTTGGGGTGCCCCCTCGGCCGACCCACCATCTATAGTGCCACGTCGGCGCTGCGATGCAAGACGGTAAATGACGGTTTAGGGACTCGGTTCGTCGATAATTTGATTCGTCTCGTCGCTGGCGACGCCCGATCCAGCAGGGTCGCGCTAGCCTTTCCGCGGGATTGCGCGGATCTGGGCGCGATAGCGATGCGAACGGAAATTTTTTGGACGCGCGACGGGGCAGCGATAGCGCGAGGGGGGGTGTCGGGCCGATGGCTACGCTATCCCAGCGTGCCTCGGCTGGCCACACGGACGGCGGACAAAAAGAAAGGGCCCCGGCAATGCCGGAGCCCTCTCACTGAATTTACATTCAGGTTAGGCCGATGCGCCACCGTTACCGGAGCCGCCGCCACCCAGAAATCTCCAAAACCAACCCATAAAATATCTCCTGTCGGCACTGCCCACGAAGAACAGTTAACGGAGTATATACCATCTTTGTTAAGGTAAATCGAGTCTTAACCATAAAATTGCCACCAATCTGGCAGCTATCCGGTGCGGTTCTGCTGGGGGGCTGAAAGGGTTGCGGCGAGCTCTGAAAATAGCTGTGGTTTGCCAAGATGATAACCCTGCCCGACATCGCAGCCGAGGCCGCCAAGCAGGGCCATGGTTTCGGCATCTTCAATGCCTTCGGCGACCGCAACCGCGCCCAGACGATGTGCTAGGTCAATGGTCGACTTAACGACTTCAAGGTTGCGCTGCGAATCGCGCATGGTCATCACGAATCGCTTGTCGATCTTGATTTCGTCGGCTTCGATTTCGGTCAGATATTCGAGGTTCGACTGGCCGGTGCCATAATCGTCGATCGACAGGCGAATGCCGGTGCGGCGGATCTGGGCGAGCGTTGCGCGCGCCTGACGGCTGTTTTCGATCTGCGCGGTTTCGGTGATCTCGATCGTCAGAATTTCGGGCGGCAGATGATGCGCGGTCAGCATCACCCGGATCGTTCCGACGAGGTCGCTATGGTCGAGCAGTGTCGCCGACAGGTTGACCGACATGTTGATCCGGTGACCGCGCTCGTGAAGCTGTGCCGCCGAGCGGATCGCCTGGTCCATGACGAATAGAGTCAGGCGATAGATGTCCTGGCTCTTTTCGGCCTGGACGATGAATTCGTCGGGCGGGATCGGGCCGCGGGTCGGGTGCGTCCAGCGCGCTAGCGCTTCGACCCCGACCAGCTTGCCGGTCGCGATGGCATATTGCGGCTGGAAGGCGACCCAGATGTCGCCGCCGGTCAGCGCATCCTCGAGCTGTGAGTGGAAGCTCAATTGCCAGCCCGCGTCGTCCTTTTGCCGCGGGACATATTTGGTCCACAGCGCGCGGGTGCGGATCGCACGTTCGGCAGCGACCAGCGCCGCGGCAAGGCGCTGCGCGTTCGATCCCTCGAACTCGTCATTGACCCCGAAGGCGATGGCGACGTCGACGCGCAATTCGCCGATCGTGAGCGGCGCGTTGAACAGCGCGGCGAGGCCGGCGAGCTGCCCCTCGATCTGGCTGTGCTGATAATAGGGCACGAGCCAGGCAAAGGTGCCGTCGAGATCGTGGTGTAGCGTCGTACCCTGCGATGCCAGCTGAAGACGGCGCGTAACCTGTTCGATCAGTTTGCCAATTCCGTCACCGGGAATGAAAGCGGCAAGATCCTCGAAATTGACAACCTTTGCGGCAACAACGGTGGCGCTGCCAAAAGGCGTTTGCGATCGCAGCGCTTCGAAGTTGGGGAGGCCCGACATCGGGTTTTCGCGCTGCGCTGAGCGGCGACGGCGGTTGCGCGACACATTGGCACTGACCGCAGCGATCAGGAAGCAGGCACCGCCGATCTGGGTTGCAACGAGCGAAAGTCCCAAAAGAATCTTCGCCGCGATCAGCAGCAATGTGGTGGCTGCCGCGATGCGCGAATACCAGCGTCCGCCTTGCAAGGTCAGCGCACCAAGCAGGATGATCGAGGCGAACACAAGCGCTGGAATCCAACCGAGATCGACCGGTTGGCCACGCTTCAGTGCCTCGCCCGCGATCAGGTGGATATAGGCGCCCGGCAGCTTGTCGTGGCCGGGCAGATAATGTTTGTCGGGTGACGCCGCGGCGGTAAACGCAAAGATCACATCCTTGCCGCGCAATAACTCTGGGTCGAGCGTACCCGTCATCACGTCGATCGCGCTATATTCTTTTATAGTGTCGGCGTCATAGGACAGGTCGAGGGCGAAAACTTCGGGTCGATCGGGTTGCCGGCCGGCCAGTTTAGCGGCAAAACTGGGCAGCAACCGGCCGCTTGCCGTGACCGCAAGCGGCACTTTCCACACTTGCCAAAACTCATACTCCCAGCAGATGCAAGCTTGTTGCGCGCGGTTGCCGAACGCGGGGTCAGGCCAATAATCGACCACAGCGGTGGTACCCGTGGTGCTACTTCCCGGCACCGCAAGCACGATCCGGTCGTCCATTTTCTGAACAGCATCCGCGAGCAGGGGAAAGTCGCGATCCTCAAGGCGGCGCTCATAAGAAAAGTCGACGAAAAGCCGCTTGGCAGGGGACGCGCTAATGGCGTTGACTAGCTGCGCGTGATGCGAGACGTCGAAATCCTTGTTTTCAACGGCCTGCAAAGTCTTGTCGTCGAGGCCGACGACAACGGTGTCGCCCGACACGGGCCGCCACGCGACGCGACCCACGGCGCTTTCGAGAATACGATCGACCGGCTCGGCGATAGACGAAAATCCCGCCGCCACGCTCAGCAGCAGCGACAGGGCGATCGTGCGCCAGCTGATGATCAGATTTTTGACCGGAATGGGCACGCACGTCTCCAGCAATTGCCGGTCGTGCCTAGGCTCAGATGGTTATCATCGCGTTAATCATGAACAAATTCTTGCCAGCGGCCACGCGCCGAAACGCGTCTTGAATCCGTATGTTTCAGGCGAATTTCGGCAGAGGCGCAAGCGCCGCGTCGCCCGCCAGCGCCGACGGCGCCAGCCCGGTCGCCGCAGGGACGATTTGTTGCAGGTAGAAGCGCGTCGATGCGATCTTGGCCTCCAGGAACTCGCGGTCGCCGCTGCCTTCGTCGAGTGCCGCCTTTGCCGCCTGATGTTGCAGCGCCATCAGCCAGCCGCAGGTCGCGGTCGCGAGCATCGTGAGATATGGGTAGCTGCCCGCGAGCCGGTCGCCCGTGTTCGCGGCGACCATCCAGTCGGTGACCGCTCGGCACGCGTCGACCAACTGCTGGAGTTCGGGAAATTCCCCTGCTCCGTGCGCGATGTCGTCGATCAGGCCGCGGACCAGATCTCCGCCCGCCATGCCGAGCTTGCGCCCGACCAGATCCGCCGCCTGAATGCCGTTGGTGCCTTCATAGATCGGGGCGATGCGCGCGTCGCGATAATGCTGCGCGGCGCCGGTTTCCTCGATGAACCCCATGCCGCCATGGACCTGGATACCCAGGCTGGCGACTTCGCAGCCGATGTCGGTCGCATGCGCCTTGACCAGCGGGATCAGGATTTCGGCGCGCATCGCGGCGGCTTCGTCGCCCAATTTGCCGAAATCGGTCTGCGCGGCGGCGTAATAGGTCAGCGCGCGGGCCGCTTCGGTCTGGGCGCGCATCCGCCACAACATGCGCCGCACGTCGGGATGCTGGTCGATGGTGACGGGGGTGCGGTCGGTGCCGCCCGCGAGTGCCGACTGGACGCGATCGGCAGCGAAGCGCTGCGCCTGCTGCGTCGCGCGTTCGGCGATCTGGACGCCCTGGCAGCCGACGAGCAGGCGGGCGGCGTTCATCATCACGAACATTGCACGCATCCCGCCCATTTCGGCGCCGACGATTTCACCGAGGCAATCCTCGTCTTCGCCATAGATCATCACCGCGGTCGGCGAGCCGTGGATGCCCAGCTTGTGCTCGATCGAGGCGCAGCGGACGCCGTTCGAATGCGCCGGCTTACCCTCGGCATCAAGGCGATATTTGGGGACGAGGAACAGCGAGATGCCGCGGGTTCCCTCGGGCGCGCCGGGGGTGCGCGCGAGGACGAGGTGGACGATATTGTCGGTGAGGTCATGCTCGCCGAAGGTGATGAAAATCTTCTGGCCCTTGATCTTGTAGAGCCCGGCGTGCTCGCCCTCGGTCACGCGCTCGGCGGTCGAGCGCAGCGCGCCGACGTCGCTGCCCGCGGCGGGCTCGGTCAGGTTCATCGTGCCGTTCCACGCGCCCGAGACGAGGTTGGGGAGCCAGGTCTGGCGTTGTTCCTCGGTGCCATAAGCCATCAGCGCGTGGATCGCGCCGGGGGTCAGGATGTTGCACAGCGTAAAGCCCATGTCGGCGGTACCGAGCGCCTCGATGATCACGGTCGCCAGCGTGAAGGGCAGGCCCTGGCCGCCATATTCTTCGGGTCCGTCGATGCTGCCCCAGCCGGCATCGACGAATTGTTTGTAGGCTTCCTTGAAACCGGGCGGCATGGTGACCTTGCCGTCGTCCCATTTGGGATTGTGGACGTCGCCGACGCGGTTGAGCGGGGCATATACTTCGGCGGCAAATTCGCCGATGCCGTTGACGATCGCCTCGACCATATCGGGGGTCGCGGCGGCGAATTTGTCGTGCGCCGCCATCGCGTCGATGCGCGCAATATGGTCGAGGACGAAGAGTTGTTCGGTGGTCGGCGGCGTATAGGTCATCTCGTCCCCGCTTTTGCTGGCGATTCTATGCTCGGGGCGGCTATAGCGCGGCATGGCGAAGGGTCAAACGGACGACAGCATGGCGACCGAGCTACGGCCGTTTAACACGGATGCGATAGCGCGCGCCGCGGCGCTGGTCGCGGCGGGCCAGCCGGTCGCGGTGCCGACGGAGACGGTGTATGGACTCGCCGCCGATGCGCGCAATGCCGAAGCTGTCGCGCGGATTTATGCGGCAAAGGGGCGGCCTGATTTCAATCCGTTGATCGTGCATGTGACCGATCTGGCGGCGGCGGAACTGCTGGGGGTGTTCGGGGAGGTCGAACGGGCGCTGGCGGCGCGGTTCTGGCCGGGGCCGCTGACCTTGGTGGTGCCGCGCGGCGCCGACTGCCCGGTCGCGAGCATTGCGACGGCGGGGCTCGATACGATTGCGATGCGCGTGCCGGCGCATCGCGCGATGCAGGCGCTGCTGGCGGCGACCGGCGCGCCGCTTGCCGCGCCGAGCGCCAATGCGAGCGGGGGGGTGAGTCCCACGAAGGCCGAACATGTGCTGGCGACGCTCGATGGGCGGATCGCGCTGGTGATCGACGATGGTCCGTGCATGGCGGGCGTGGAGTCGACGATCGCGCGGGTGAAAGACGGCGCGGTGGAGGTACTGCGACCGGGGCCGGTGACGGCGGCGATGCTGGGCGAGGCGAGCGGGTTGCCGGTGATGGGGGTGACGGGATCGGAGATCGTCGCGCCGGGGATGCTGGCGAGCCATTATGCGCCGGGCAAGCCGGTTCGGCTGGGGGCGGTAGATTTTGCGGATGATGAGTTCGGGATCGGGTTTGGCGCGGTTCGCGGCGATTACAGCTTGAGCGAAGCGGGCGATCTGACTGAGGCGGCGGCGCGCCTGTTCGATGCGCTGCATGCAGGGGCAGCGAGCGCGAAGGCGCGGATGGCGGTGGCGGCGATCCCGGCTGAGGGGTTGGGCGCGGCGATCAACGATCGGCTTTCGCGCGCCGCGGTGTGATTTTTGGTTCGCACGAAGACACAAAGACACGAAGATGTAGGGCTATCGCTGGGCGTTCCGGTGTCGCCGCAGGCGACCTTCAAAGGCGCTGCGCGCAATTCGCAAACGAACCAAGTGCTGATGCGCCAACCTCTTCGTGTCTTTGTGTCTTCGTGCGAAATTTCATTTACGCTGCCGCCGGTTCGATCGGATCGAGCTGCGGAGTCTTCCGCGCCACAATCAAGCAGCCGACAACGATCAGCACCGCGCCGATGATCGTCGGCCAGGTCACGGCTTCGTCGAAGAACATCCATCCGAACAGCATCGCCCACAGGAAACCGGTATATTCGGTGGTCGCCAGGATTTGCGCCTCGGCGCGGGCATAGGCCCAGCTGAGCAGGAGCAGCGAGGTGACCGCGAGGAATGCGGCGCTGACGAGCGGGATCGCCTGTTCGCTGCCGGGAACGGCAAGGAACCAAGGCGCGCCGACGGCAAGGATCAGCGCGACAAAACCGTTCTGGAAAAAGGCGATCTCCATCGGCTCGGCCATCTTGGCCTGCCGCCGCGCGAGGATGAGGTTATAGGCATAGAGCAGCGCCGATCCGACAACCGCGCCGACCGCCCACAGGGCTTCGGGCGCATATTCGCCGCGCCCGAGCTTGCCCGCAACGATGACGAGCACCCCGACAATGCCGAGCACCGACGCGATGATCGAGCGTGGGCCGATCTTTTCGCCGAGGAAGATCGCCGCCATGTAGAGCGTCGCCAGCGGTGCGATGAAGGCGATCGCGATCGCTTCGGCCATCGGCAGCCGCGCCAGCGCCCAGAAGAAGCTGACTGCCATGCCCGCGACGAACAGCGAGCGGACGGCGTGGATGCGTAGCGTCGCGCGATCGGGCATCGTCGGGCGCGACGCGAAGTAGAGCAGGCCGCTGAGGATCGTTCCGGCGCCGGTGCGCCAGAGCACCGCGTTATACGCGCCGATGTCGATCGACAGCCCCTTCATCAGCACGTCCATCGCCGAAAAGGTCGCGATCCCCGCGCAGGCGATCAGGAAGGGGATGGCGGGGGAGGGTGAGTCGGGGCGCATGCGCGGGCTGTAGCGGAGACTGCCGTCTTGGAGGAGGGTTTACCGGTCAACGACTCCGCAGGCCGCGTCGTCGCACGGTGAAAGGGCGCTTCGGAATATGGGGTTCAGACGCCCTCCGGGTCGCCTATATCGTCAAGATGAGCTTCGATGCCGACGATAAAATTCGCCCATTTGGCTCCTAACTTGCCGTTGGTCAGCAACAGCGACGGGCATAATTTGCCGGACCAATGCATATGTGGCTTCACCACCATTTTGGGATCGAAACCGAGATCATAGCACAAACAGGCGATCAGTCGCTGCGCCCGCTCAAACGCCATGTCCTGATTCAGCGCGTCATTCATGCAAATTTCAATGCCGATGCTGCTCGAATTTCCCAGACGGCTTCCGGCATGCCAACCGACCTCGTTAAGCGGAAGATGGCGTACGCAACTGTCATGATCGACCGTATAGTGCCATGAGACCCAGCGCTTGCTCCCATTGTGAACATAGTAGCCGGTGTTTTTCAGAAACCTGGAATGCGCCTCGGCATCCGCTGTTTTGCCCCTGTTGTCGGTATTGTGAACCGTGATGAATTCCGGACGTAATGGCGAACCGGAACGATTTGGCCTTCCTTCGGGAATATGATCGATCTGCAAGTTGAGCGTCGATCCAAGTTCCGGGCGCGTTGTCATGGAAATATACTCCCCAAGTTACAGGGGAAGAATAGTTTATGAAAGGAAGACTCTCAATATCAGCAGCGGATATTTCATATCCATAATGAAGCAATTAGCGAAACGTCGCCTGTCCCGCGCCGTCGATGTTGAGTTTCTGGCCCGAGCAATAGCTGTTCGCGTCGCTGACGAACCACACGACCGCGGCCGCGACATCGGCGGGGACGGCGACGCGGCCGAAGGGCATTTTGGCGGCGAGATGCTGGATGTCGTCCTGACCGGTGATCGCGCGCGACAGTTTTTCACCCATGTCGCTGACGGTCAGCGCGGGGGCGACGATGTTGACGCGGACCCCGTTTGCCAGCTCTTCCTTGGCCAGCGCATAGGCCAGCGCTTCGCCCGCCGCCTTGGCCATCGTGTAGGGCGCGCCGTTGGGCGAGTGGGTGTAGGTCGCGATGCTGGAGATGATGATGATGTCGCTGCGCTTGTGGGTGCGCAGTTGCGGCAGCGCGAGGCGGCTGAGGCGGTGCGGGCCGCCGGCGTGGACGGCGAAGAGCTTGTCGACTTCATCGGGGCTGGTGTCGGCGACTGCGCGACCGCGACTGGCGATCCCGGCGTTGTTGATCAGGATCGACATCGGCCCGAAATCGGCTTCGACCGCGGCAACCATCGCGGCGCAGGCGGCTTCGTCGGTGACCGACGCCTGATAGGCTTTTGCCTTGCGGCCAAGGGCGGTGATCGCGGCCACGGTTTCGGCGGCCTCCTGTTCGCCGCGGGTGTAGTTGACTGCCACATCCGCACCGGCTTCGGCCAGCCCGATCGCGATGCCGCGGCCGATGCCGCGCGAGGCGCCGGTCACGAGCGCGACGCGCTCCGTCAGGTTCATGTCGGCCATGCGTCTCTCCCTATTGCATCAGTTCGTTATAGATGTCGTCGTCGCTGCGGCTCGCGGCGTTACGCCATTTCGGCGCCGCCTTGCGGTTCAGGACGGTGCCGTCGGCATCGAGGACCGCGATGGTCGGGGTGCCCTTGATCTTTTTGAACCCGAAGCGTTTCGGGACGTCGGGGTTGCGGCCCCAACCGCGCACCTGCGGCATGCCGATGTCGGCATAGACGATTTCGTAGCGGCCGCGCACCGGGGCGAAGCGGTCGGTAGCGAGGAGGTTGGCGAACCACGCGCTGTCGTGACAGCCGCCGGTGCCCATCACGAGCAATACGCGCTTGCCCGACCGCTTGGCGGCAGCGAGCGCGGCGTCGATCGCGGGCATCGGTTCGGCGATGAAGGCGGTGCTTTTATATGCATCTTCGACGCCCGGGAGCGTCCGGTTTTCCGCAGCGGCGGTTGGCGAAATTGCGAGCAAAGCCGCGAGGGCAAGGGTGATCGAGCGTGTCATCCGCCGACGATAGGTTTCGGATGACGTTTCCGTCAACGTAAGATAGCCTTCTGCCATGAGCTGGGAAAAAGAGATCGACGAACTCGCCGCGCGGCGCGCTATGGCCGAGAAGATGGGCGGCGTAGAAAAGGTCGCGCGGCAGCATGGGCGCGGCAAGATGGACGCGCGGGCGCGGCTCGCGGGGATCGTCGATGCGGGCAGCTTTCGCGAGATCGGCAAAATCGCCGGGCGCGGCACATATGGCGCCGATGGCGAGCTGGAAGATCTGGCCGCGAGCAATTTCATTTTCGGGCGCGCCAATATCGACGGGCGGCCGGTGGTTGCCAGCGCCGACGATTTCACCGTGCGCGGCGGCGCCGCCGATGCGGCGCTGCACCGCAAGTTTGTCCAGTGCGAAGCGATGGCGCATGAATATCGGCTGCCGCTAATCCGCATGATCGACGGCACCGGCGGCGGCGGGTCGGTGAAGACGCTGGAGGATATGGGTTACACCTATATCCCGCATGTGCCTGGCTGGCACGAGATCATCACCAACCTCGATACCGTGCCGGTGGTGGCATTGGCCTTAGGGCCAACCGCGGGGCTCGGTGCTGCGCGGGTGGTGGCGAGCCACTATAGCGTCATGGTGCGCGGGCTGTCGCAGCTGTTCGCGGCGGGGCCTGCGGTCGCGGCGGCGATCGGCGATACGCTGGACCGCGAGGAATTGGGCGGCACCGATGTGCATACGCGCAACGGCGTGGTCGATGACGAGGTCGCAAGCGAGGCCGAGGCGTTTGCGGCAGCGCGGCGGTTTTTGTCGTACCTGCCTTCATCGATCCACGACCGGGCGCCGCGGACCGAATGCCGCGATCCGATCGACCGGCGCGAGGAGAGCCTGCTGTCGGCGGTGCCGCGCGAGGCGAAGCAGGTTTATGCGATGCGCCGCGTTTGCGACGCGGTTTTCGACCGCGGCAGCGTCTTCGAAATGGGCGCGCGTTGGGGGCGAGCGGTGATCACCGCCTTTGCGCGATTGGACGGTTATCCGGTGGCGGTGCTGGCGAGCGATCCGTCATACCTTGGCGGATCGTGGGACGCGAAGACGAGCGAGAAAGCCGAGCGGTTCGTCAAGATGGCCGATCAGTTCCGGCTGCCGATCGTCCACCTTGTCGACAACCCGGGCTTCATGATCGGCGGTGAGGCCGAGCGGACGGGGACGATCCGGTACGGGGTGCAGGCGATGAACGCGATCTACCGTGCGACGGTGCCGCTGGCGTCGGTGGTGATCCGCCGCGCCTATGGGATCGCGGGCAGCGCGATGTCGAATGCCGAGCGTTTCCAGTACCGCTTTGCGTGGCCGTCGGGCGACTGGGGCAGCCTGCCGATCGAGGGCGGGGTCGAGGTGGCGTACAAGAGCGAGCTGGAGGCCGCCGAGGATCCGGCGGCGCATCTGGCGGCTATCCGCGAGCGATTGAACCGCGTGCGCTCGCCGTTCCGGACGGCGGAGAGATTCGGGGTCGAGGACATCATCGACCCGCGCGACACGCGGCCTTTGCTGTGCGAATTTGCCGAGCTGGCGTGGCGGGTGGTGAAATAGCGATCCTCAGATTTCGTCATTGCGAGGCGCGCAGCGACGACGCAATCTCCAGCTCTCGTCGTGCGATGCCGTTGGCTGGAGATTGCTTCGCTACGCTCGCAATGACGATGGGGGAGTAAGGCATGACCGCTAAACGCCACTACGGCATGGACTGGCTCCGCATCGGCGCCTTCGCGCTGCTGATCTTCTATCACATCGGCATGTATTTCGTGCCGTGGGACTGGCATGTGAAAATCGCCCAGCCGCTCGACTGGGTCGCGATCCCGATGCTGGCGACCAATAGCTGGCGGCTGGCTTTGCTTTTTCTCGTGTCGGGTTATGCGAGCGCGGCGCTGTTTGCGAAACTGGGCGGCAGCGGCGCGTTCGCGAGGTCCCGGAGCGCGCGGCTGCTGATCCCGCTGCTGTTCGGGATGGTCGTCATCATCCCGCCGCAACCGTGGATCGAACTGGTCGGCCAGCATGGCTATCCCCACGGCTTCGGCCATTTCTGGCTTCACGATTATTTCGGCTTTCACAAGCTGGCGGGCATCGACCTGCCGACCTGGCAGCATCTGTGGTTCGTCGTCTATCTGTGGTTTTATACGATGCTGGCGGCGCTGCTACTCGCGGTTGTGCCGGTAGCGGTCCGCGCGAAGATCGCCGACGGTGCGGCGCGGCTGCTGGACGGCTGGGGTTTGCTGATCTGGCCGCTTGCGGTCTGGCTGCTGATCTATGCGCTGTTTCCCGATCATGACGAGACGCATGCCTTGTTCAACGATGGGCCGACGCATCTCCATTATCTGACCGCCTTTTTCGTCGGCTGGCTGCTGCGCGTTCGGCCTGCGCTGTTCGAAGCGGTCGCGCGTTGGTGGAAGGTCGCGGCGGTGCTGGCGGTGATTGCCTTCGTCCCGATTTTCTGGGTCGAATGGAACTGGCCGGGCGATGCCATCGCCCCCGACTGGGTGTTCCCGCCGTACCATGTCGCACGTCAGGTCAATGGCTGGATGGCGATCGTCGCGCTGGTCGGGATCGCCGACGCCTGGTGGAACCACGACCATCCGCGCCGCGCGATGCTCGCCGAGGCGGTGTTCCCTTTTTACATCATCCACCAGACGATCATCGTCGTCGTCGGCTGGTATCTGCTGCAAGGCCGGGTTGGCGCGCTGCCGTCCTTCCTGATCCTGGTCGCGGCGACCATATTGGGATGCTGGCTTTTCTATGCGATCGGGCGCACCATCGGCTGGCTTCGCCCGCTGATCGGGTTGCAGCGCATATAGGGGAGACAACATGGGCGCATTAAAGGGAATCCTGACGATCGTCGGGGTCGCGATGATCTTGGTCGGCGGCCTGTGGGCGCTGCAAGGGCTCGACATCGTGCGCTGGCCGGCGAGCAGCTTCATGCTGGGTGATACGAGCTGGACGCGCAATGGCATCGTGCTGGCGGTGGTGGGAATCTTCCTCGTGTGGTTCGCGCGCCGGCGCTGAGGGCGATACGGGCGGCGGCGACGCTCGGCTTCGGTAGCCGCCGCCCGCCCCATTATTTGCCGAGTGCGAAGCTTGTCGACGACAGGAATTTCCAGCCGGTGGTGGTGCGCACCAGCGTCTCGACGATCGCTTCCTTGCCCCAATCGGGTTTGTCGGTGCCGCGCTGGCTGACAATGGTCAGCGCGTAGGTAACGACCGCGGTGTCGCCGCTGAGCGAGATCGACTGCGGGCTCAGCTCATATTGGATGACCTTGCCCTGGCCGTTCTGGAACTTGGTCCAGCGCACCGCCGAATCCTTGCCGCGCGGCGCGGCGAATTCGGACGACCATACCACCATCTGCGGGTCGGCATAGTTGGCGGGCCATTTGCCGTTCTGTGCGACGTCGTCGACCCAGCTTTGCTGGATGACCTTCCACGCCTCGGTCTGTTCGGCCGACCAAGTCGGCATCTGGGCGCTGACAGACGGCGCCATCGCCAAAACGAAAAGGGCCGCCGAAGCGGCAAGCAACTTGCTGTGCATGGTCTTTCCCCTGTTGCGGTCGGCGCCCGTTGCGGGAAACCGACTCGTTCGCAAACGTGCGAACCCGGTGCGGCCCGGGGTCAGGAAAGCATGATCGGCGGATCGTGGCAAACGACCAGAAGGGGTAGGGCGTGACGGCGAAATCCGCCGCCGCGCGTCACCCGGTTCGGGCGAGCCCGGTCAGCGCGTCGCCATCGACGCGCATGACGGTCCACTCGTCCATGAGCTTCGCGCCAAGACTCTGGTAAAAGCCGATCGCGGGCGTATTCCAGTCGAGCACGCTCCATTCGAGCCGCGCGCAATCGCGTGTCACGCACAGCTGGGCCAGATGCGCCAGCAGCGCCTTGCCAAGCCCCGATCCGCGCGCGGCGGGGCGCACGAACAGGTCTTCGAGGTAGATGCCGGGACGTCCCTCGAAGGTCGAAAAATTGTGGAAGAAGAGCGCGAACCCCTGCGGCGTGCTGTCCAACTCGCCGATCACCACCTCGGCATAGGGGCGCGTCCCGAACAGTTTTTGACCCAGCGTTGCCTCGTCAAAGCGAACCTCGTGCGCGAGCTTTTCATAGTCGGCAAGGTCGCGGATGAACTGCGCGATCAGCGGCAGGTCGGCGGGCGTGGCGGGGCGGATCGAGACGGTCATGTCACGCCCTGTGTCGCGCGCCGCCGCCGCTGTCAAACCCGCTGGCGGGCGAACAGGATCGCAAGCGCGGCGATCACCAGCAACGGATGACCAAGCACGCCCGGCGCGTCGGCCCAGAAGGTTGCGGGGCCGCAGATGCCGGCCACCACTTCATAGATATGGAGCAAGCCGTGCAAGGTGAGCCACAGTCCGCCGACGACCGCGGCGCGCCAGCGCAGGATGGGATGTCCGGCGGCATACAGCAGGATCAACCCCGAGCCGAGATAGGCAAGCCCGATGTCGCGGATGAAATGGGCGTTGGGCGGCCCGGTGGTGATGACGGTTGGGATGAAGACATACCATTCGAGCGGATCGGCCAGCATGAAGCCGCCGTTGGCGATCGCCACGATCGCGGCGATCAACAGCAGCAACTGGACGAGCCGGTCCAGTGCGTCATATTTGCCCAGCATCCTTGCTCTCCTCGATTGTAAGAGCCGCGGCTATTTCTTGATCCCCGCCGCTTCTTCCAACTCGACCAGCGCATCCTCCAGATAATCGATCAGGCGCTGGACATGCGGCACGCTGCGGCGGCACGCGGTGATGCCGAAATCGATATTCTTGTTGTTGCTGACCTGCGTGATGTTCATCGCCATGCCGTCGACCGGGATGCTGGCGGGGTACATGCCGTCGAGCCGCGCGCCGTTCCAGTACAGCTGCTCGCGCGGGCCGGGGACGTTCGAGATGGTGACGCTGTAGGCCGGGAATTTGTCGGCGGTGCGGGTGAGCGCGGTCAGCATCTGCGGCATTTGGGTGATCGCGGTATAGATCTGGATTTGCTGCGCGGTCATTTCGCGCAGCTGCGCCTTGGCGGCGTTCATCGACGCCTGGATCGTCCGCATGCGCTCGGCCGGATCGTCGATATGGGTCGCCAGATTGGCGGTGACGGCCGCGACCGAGTTGCCCGAATCGATATCGTCCTTGGCGCGGATTGACACCGGCGCCATGGCTTTCAGCGGCTTGTCGGGCAGCTCGTTGAGCGATTGCAGATATTTGCGCATCGCCCCCGAACACATCGCGAGCACCGCATCGTTGATCGTCCCGTCGTACGCCTTGCCCATCGCGCGCACGCGTTCGAGCGACCAGCTTTGCGCGACGAAGCGGCGCGCGCCGGTGATGTTGCGGTTGAAGCTGGTGCGCGGCAATCCGCCCCATGGCGTCGCAAGGTCGCCGCCGCCCAGCCCGAACATCGCCGCGGCATATTGGTTGAGCGCCTTTGTCACCCCGACGCTGTTCCCCCATTGCTCTTTCAGGAAGGCGCCGATGGCTTTCAGGTCGGTGATGCTGGGGGTCGGCGCCTTTTTCGCGGTCGGGAATTTGCGCTTATAGGCTTCATAGACTTCGACCGACATCGGCGATGCGGTGGGTTTGTAGTTCTTGTCATTGCTCAGCATCGCATTGGTGAAATGCATCGAGCTGGCACCGTCCATGAAGGCGTGGTGGATCTTGAAATAGGTCGCGATCTGGCGGTTGGGCAGGCCAGAGATCAGGGTGATTTCCCACATCGGGCGGGTGCGGTCGAGCAAGGTGCCGTGGAGGCGCGAGGCGAGTTCGAACATCTCGCGGTACCGTCCCGGCTTGGGCAATGCGGCGGCCCGGACATGGTAATGCATGTCGATGTCCTTGTCGGGGACCAGCCGGATCGGGCCGTACTGTCCGAGCGGCGTGAGCTTCAGCACCTCGCTGAACGGCCGCCGCAGTCCTTCCTGCTGGCGCAGCAGCGCGAGCATCTCGTTCAGCCATTCGGTTTCGTCGACCTTGTCTGGCAGCGTGTACAGATTGACCCCGCCCACATGCATCGGCGTCTCGCGCGTTTCGGCGACGAGAAACATCGCGTCGGTCACCGGCATCAAGCGCATGGCAGCTCTCCCCACTGTTTTGCTGCGTTAATTGCGGGCAGCATGACAGGGGCGGTGGGCGAGTCAAGCGAGGGAGCCCGTGCTATCCCAATCGTCCTTCGCCGCGATGACGAAGAGGGGGTGATTGCCTCCCCCAAAGGGAGAGGCTAGCAGCGCGTGATGGCCAAGCTCTATTTCTACTATGCCAGCATGAACGCCGGCAAATCGACGACGCTGCTCCAGGCGGATTTCAACTATCGCGAGCGCGGTATGGAAACGATGCTGTGGACCGCGGCGCTCGACGACCGGTACGGTGCAGGGCAGGTGACGAGCCGGATCGGCCTGATCGCCGAGGCGCATAAATTTGATCCGGACAGCGACCTGTGGGCGGCCGTCAACGCCGAGAACGCTGAACGCCCGCTCGCCTGTGTACTGGTCGACGAGGCGCAGTTCTTGACCCGGGCGCAGGTGCTGGAGCTCGCGCGGCTGGCCGACGAGAGCGGCATTCCGGTGCTTTGCTATGGTCTGCGCACCGATTTTTCGGCCGAGCTGTTCCCGGGTTCGGCGGCGCTGCTCGGCATCGCCGACGCGCTCGTCGAGCTGAAAGCGGTGTGCGAATGCGGGCGCAAGGCGACGATGAACCTGCGCGTCGACGAGAATGGCCGCGCGATGGTCGAGGGCGCGCAGACCGAGATCGGCGGCAACGATCGCTATGTCGCGATGTGTCGGCGGCACTTCATGGCCAAGCGGCGCGAGGCCGCCGAAGTGTTGCGGATGCCCGCCTGACTTCTGCGCAACGCCGCGCCGATTTGCCGACCCGAATGGATATGGTTTTGCGAAAGGATTTTCATGCGTAACATGCTGTTGCTGACTGCCGCTGCCCTGCTGGCCGCCGCGCCGGTCCAGGTCGCATCGCAGCCCAAGCCCGAAGCGGTGCTCAAGACCAAGGGCTATGTATCGGCGGTCCAGATCCTCGATCGCGACCATGACCGGATGGTGGACGAAATCATCAAGCTGACCGAAATCCCGGCGCCGCCGTTCAAGGAAGCGACGCGCGCCGCCGCCTATCGCGACATGTTGATAGATGCCGGGCTGGCGGACGTCGAAATCGATGCGGAAGGCAATGTGATGGGCGTCTATCGCGGCACCGGCCCCATCGGCGGTCCGGCGGTGATGATTGCCGCGCACCTCGACACGGTTTTTCCCGAAGGCACCCCGGTCAAGGTTCGCCGCGAAGGCACCCGCCTCCACGCGCCCGGCATCGGCGACGACACCCGCAGCCTTGCGGTGCTGCTCGCCTATGCCCGCGCGATGAAGGAAAGCGGGATCAAGGTGAAACAGGACATCATCTTTGTCGGTAATGTCGGCGAGGAAGGGCCGGGTGATTTGCGCGGGGTCCGCTACCTCCTGACCAAGGGCGAATATAAGGATCGGGTGAAGACCTTTGTCTCGATGGACGGGATCGACCCGTCGCGCATCGTCACCGGGGGCGTCGGGTCGAAACGCTATCGCGTCACCTTTAAGGGGCCGGGCGGGCATAGCTTCAGCGCGTTCGGGCTGGTCAATCCGATGGCCGCGATGAGCCAGACGATCGTCGATTTCTACAAGATCCCGGTCCCGGCGAAACCCAAGACCACCTATGCGGCCAGCGTCACCGGCGGCGGCACATCGGTCAATTCGATCCCGAACGAGGTTTTCATCGAATTCGACATGCGGTCCGAAGATCCGGCCGAGCTTGCCAAGCTGGAGCAAGCCTTCCTTGCGGTCGTCAAAAAGGGCGTAGAAACCGAAAATGCGGCGCGGTCGGTCAAGGAGGGCGCGATCACCGCCGACATCAAACCGATCGGTGACCGACCGGCGGGCGAAACCGCGGCGACGCAGCCGATTGTCCGCAATGCCAATGCGATAATCCGCGCGCTCGGGATGACCCCGACATCGACCTTCTCGTCGACCGACGCCAATTTGCCGATGAGCCTGGGCATCCCGGCGGTAACGATCGGATCGGGCGGCGAGGGGGGACGCGCGCATGCGCTCGACGAATGGATCGACGTCGAAAAGACCAAGAGCGTGCAGGGCGCCTCGGTCGGGCTGGGCATCCTGCTGGCGACCGCGGGCGTCAAATGATGCGCGATCGCCTGTATGTCGAGCTGGCCGACGGCGATTTGCGGCTCGTCAAACTGACCGAAGCGCATCGCGAGGCGCTGCGCGCGGTTTGTGCTGCCGACGGGGACATCTGGGCGATCTATTCGTCGAGCTTTGGTTCCGGTCATTTCGACCCGAGCTTTGACGCGCTGATCGGTGGCGAAGGCCGGATGGCCTATGCGATCTTCGACGGCGAGACTCTGGTGGGGATGACCGCATGGCTCCGCCCTGATTGGTCGGCGCAGACGGTCGAGATCGGCAATAGTTTCATTCACCCGGACGCGCGCGGCACCGGGTTCAACGGGCGTTTCAAGCGGCTGATGATCGATCATGCCTTTGCGGTCGGCATCCGCCGCATCGAGTTCCGCATCGACGAACGCAACGCACGTAGCCAGGCGGCGGTCGCGAAGCTTGGCTGCACCAAAGAGGCGACATTGCGGTCCGAGCGCATCACCTGGACCGGCCACGTCCGCGACACCGCGCTGTGGTCGCTTCTGGCGAAAGAATGGACGGACGGGCGCGCTTGAACGGCTGGATCATCCTCGACAAGCCTTTGGGGCTCGGCTCGACGCAGGCGGTCGGTGCGGTCAAGCGCGTGTGCCGCGAGGCGGGGCTGGGCAAGGTCAAGGTCGGCCATGGCGGAACGCTAGATCCGCTGGCGTCGGGGGTGCTGCCGATCGCGCTGGGCGAGGCGACAAAGCTGTGCGGGCGGATGCTCGACGCGAGTAAAACCTATGATTTCACGATAAGGTTCGGAACCCAAACCGACGGGCTCGATGCCGAGGGTGAGGTCGTCGCGACGAGCGACGTGCGCCCGACGCTTGCCGAGCTCGAAACGGTGCTGCCGCGCTTCACTGGCCCGATCGAACAGGTGCCGCCCGCTTTTTCCGCGATCAGGATAGACGGCCAGCGCGCCTATGACCTCGCGCGGAAGGGCGAGGTGGTCGAGATGAAAGCGCGGAGTGTCACCATTTACTCCCTTACCATCCGTCATCCCGGCGAAGGCCGGGATCTCATCATCGACGGTTTAAGCCCGGGTCGGCGAGATCCCGGCCTTCGCCGGGATGACGGGGTTGGGGAAGGGGGGGTGCTCGATGAAATCACCCTCACCGCCCATGTCTCCAAAGGCACCTATATCCGCAGCCTGGCCCGCGACATTGCGCACGCGGTCGGCACCGTCGGCCATGTGACCATGCTCCGGCGCACCAAGGCCGGGCCGTTCGATCTGGAACAGGCGATTTCGCTGGACAAATTGAACGCATTCGGTCAAGGGGCCGCCCAATCAGAAGTAATTCTGCCGCTCGAGGCAGGGCTGGTCGACATCCCGGCTCTGAACCTTTCCCCGGAAGCGGCAGGGGCGATCCGTCAGGGTCGTGTCTGGACCGGGGTAGCTACGGATGACGGGCTCTATTGGGGACGGGACGATCAAAATCGTCCGATCGCCCTGATCGAGGCTTTGGCGGGAACGCTGAAGGTCGTGCGCGGCTTCAATCTTTAAGCCATGATGTTCGAGGAAATGAAATTATGTCGATTACCGCCGAACGCAAAACCGAAGTCATCACCGACAATGCCCGCAGCAAGGGCGATACCGGTTCGCCGGAAGTGCAGGTCGCAATCCTGACCGACCGCATCAACAACCTGACCGGTCATTTCAAGGCGAACCACAAGGACAATCACAGCCGTCGCGGGCTGCTGATGATGGTCAACAAGCGCCGCAGCCTTCTCGACTATCTGAAAAAGAAAGACGAAGGCCGTTATCAGGCGCTGATCGCGAAGCTGGGTCTGCGTAAGTAAGAATTTCTGGCGGCCCCGGGTTTCCGGGGCCGCTGTCATATTGGTCGTCCGCATATTTGCACGACCACAGGGCCGCTCCCGCATCCGGCGGGACCGCCATTGGGGCGACAGACGCCCCGCACCGCCCCGGGTCGGATTACCCGGAATCAGAGGCCCCGCCCGGCATCGGGCCCGGCGGGCGAAGGAAACTCCATGTTTGACGTGAAAAAAGTATCGATCGAGTGGGGCGGTGAAACGCTGACCCTCGAAACGGGCAAGGTTGCCCGTCAAGCCGACGGCGCGGTTGTCGCGACGCTGGGCGAAACGATGGTGCTGTGCGCCGTGACCGCTGCCAAGACGGTCAAGGAAGGGCAGGACTTCTTCCCCCTGACTGTCCATTATCAGGAAAAATATTCGGGCGCAGGCCGCATCCCCGGCGGCTTCTTCAAGCGCGAGCGCGGCGCAACCGAAAAGGAAACCTTGGTATCGCGTTTGACCGATCGTCCGATCCGTCCGCTGTTCCCCGAAGGTTTCTACAACGAAATCAACGTCATTGCTCAGGTTCTGAGCTATGACGGCCATAACGAGCCTGACGTGCTGGCGATGGTCGCCGCGTCGGCTGCGCTGACGATTTCGGGCGTCCCGTTCATGGGTCCAATCGGCGCCGCGCGCGTCGGTTATATCGATGGCGAATATATCCTGAACCCGACCGATGCGCAGGTTGCCGAAGGCGACCTCGACCTGGTCGTTGCCGCCACCTACGACGCGGTGATGATGGTCGAATCCGAAGCCAATGAGCTGTCGGAAGAGATCATGCTCGGCGCCGTGCTGTTCGCGCATGATGCGTGTAAGGACGTCGTCAAGGCGATCGTGAAGCTGGCCGAACAGGCTGCCAAGGATCCCTGGGACATGGCCGAGCAGAGCGATCTGACCGCCGCCAAGGACAAGCTGAAGAAGCTGATCGGCAAGGATATTGCCGCCGCTTACAAGCTGACCGACAAATCGGCCCGCTCGAACGCGCTGAACGTCGCGCGTGCTGCCGGCAAGGCCGCTTTCGCTGATGCATCCGGGCAGGACCAGATGGCCGCCGGCAAGCTGGTCAAGAAGCTCGAAGCCGAAATCGTTCGCGGCGCCATCCTCAAGGACGGCAAGCGCATCGACGGTCGCACGACGACGCAGATTCGTCCCATCCTTGCCGAAACACACTTCCTGCCCCGCGCGCATGGCTCGGCGCTGTTCACGCGCGGCGAGACGCAGACGATCGCAACCTGTACCCTTGGCACCAAGGACAGCGAGCAGATGATCGACGGCCTCAATGGCCTCAGCTACTCGAACTTCATGCTGCACTATAACTTCCCGCCCTATTCGGTCGGTGAAGTTGGCCGCTTCGGGGCGCCCAGCCGCCGCGACATTGGTCATGGCAAGCTGGCATGGCGTGCGTTGCACGCGGTGCTGCCGACGAAGGACGAGTTCCCCTACACGATCCGCATCACCAGCGACATCACCGAGTCGAACGGCTCGTCGTCGATGGCGTCGGTTTGCGGCGGTTCGCTGGCGATGATGGATGCCGGTGTGCCGTTGAAGCGTCCGGTTTCGGGCATCGCTATGGGCCTGATCCTCGAAGGCAAGGATTTCGCGATCCTGTCGGACATCCTGGGCGATGAAGATCACCTCGGCGACATGGATTTCAAGGTTGCGGGTACGTCCGAAGGCATCACCACGATGCAGATGGACATCAAGATCGCGGGCATCACGCGCGAGATTTTCGAAGCCGCTTTGAACCAGGCCAAGGAAGGCCGCGCGCACATCTTGGGCGAAATGGCCAAGGCGCTGGGCGAAGCTCGCACCGAGCTGTCGGATTACGCACCGCGTATCGAGACGATGCAGATCGACAAGGCGAAGATCCGCGACATCATCGGCACCGGCGGCAAGGTGATCCGCGAGATCGTCGCGACCACCGGCGCCAAGGTCGACATCGACGACGAAGGTCTGATCAAGATTTCGTCGAGCGATCCGGCCCAGATCGAAGCCGCACGCAAGTGGATTTCGGGCATCGTCGAGGAAGCCGAAGTCGGCAAGATCTATGACGGCAAGGTCGTCAACCTCGTCGATTTCGGGGCGTTCGTGAATTTCATGGGCGGCAAGGACGGTCTTGTCCACGTCAGCGAAATCGCCAACGAGCGCGTCGAGAAGGTCGCCGACGTTCTGGCCGAAGGTCAGGAAGTCAAGGTCAAGGTGCTCGAGATCGACCAGCGCGGCAAGGTTCGTCTGTCGATGCGCGTCGTCAATCAGGAAACCGGCGAAGAGCTGGAAGACACCCGCCCGGCACGCGAACCGCGTGAAGGCGGCGACCGTGGTCCCCGCGGCCCGCGCCGTGATGGCGGCGGCGGCGGCGATCGTGGCCCGCGCGGCGACGGTGGCGGTCGTGGCGACCGTGGTCCGCGCCGCGATGGTGGCGGTGATCGTGGTCCGCGCCGTGACGGCGGTGCCGGTGGCGATCGCAGCCCGCGCCGCGAACGCAACGAAGGTCCGGAAGATCAGGGCCATGTGCCCGACTTCCTGAAGGACTAAGCCTTCGGTTTATCGAACAAGGAAAGGGGCTGCCGAGAGGCGGCCCCTTTTTTTGTTGCTGTGCGGTCGCAAACGCGGTGCCAGCACTTGGTGTCCTAAATCACCACGACCTCAGTGTCCGTTCGTGTCGAGCGAAGTCGAGACACCCATCGGTGTGGCGCAACGACGATGGGTGTCTCGACTTCGCTCGACACGAACGGGACGTTGGGATCAGATTATAAGCCCGTCGCGCTATCTGCGCGCTGCGGCACTCTTGTCGCGGATCGCCTTGAACTCGCTGCCGTCTTTCCAGTCGGGCCAGCGTCCCGAGCGCGCCAGCTCGTCGCCGATGGTGTAGAACAGCGAAATATCCTGCACCGCGCCGTCGAGGTTCCAGTCCGGGCTCCAGGCGTCGCACGCCTGATGATAGCATTTGCCGGTATAGGCATCGACCCACGCCTGCCCGGCGGGTTTGCCGCCGTTGACGAGGTCGGAGGCGCCGGCGATGCCCATCATGAGGAGCACGGGGACGCCGCGCTTGGCCATGCTGAAATGGTCGGCGCGGTAGAACAGGCCGCGTTCGGGGAGGCTCTCCACCGAGACGGTGCGGCCCTGCGCGGCGGCGACGCGCGCCATATCGTCCTCCAGCGTGCCTTGCCCCTTGCCGACGAGGACGACGTCCTTTGCCTTTCCGGCGGTCTGGAGGATGTCGAGGCCGAAGTTGGCGACGGTCTTTTCGACCGGGAAGATCGGGTTGGCGGCATAGGCTTCGGAGCCCAAGAGCCCGCGTTCCTCGGCGGTCCAGAAGGCGAAGACGATGCTGCGGTCGGGCGGCGGCGCGGCCTTGAAGCCGCGGGCAATTTCGAACAGTCCCGCGACGCCGAGCGCGTCGTCGTTGGCACCGGCGCGATAGATACGCCCCGCTTCATCGGGCGCGCCTTCGCCATAGGCGTCCCAATGGGCGCCATACATGACGACCTCGTCGGGGCGTTTGGTACCGGTAATTTTTGCGAGGACGTTCTGGCTTTGCACGACCGCCTGCGTCACCGGGATCGCAGCGTTGAAGCTCGTGCCAAGATCGATGGGTTTGAAATCCTTGCGGCGCGCGGCGATACGCAGCTTCGCGAGATCCTGCCCGGCGTTTGCAAACAGGCTGATCGCGGTTTCGCCCGAAATCCAGCCTTGCAGCGCGAGGCTGGTCATTTTTTCGGGCGGGACGACGAGGCCGTAATTTTCGCCGCCGGGGCTTTTGACGACGTTCCAGCCATAGCCGACGCCGTCGGTGTCGTGGACGATCAGCGCCGCGATCGCGCCGCGCCGCGCCGCCTCTTCGAACTTGTACGTCCAGCGACCGTAATAGGTCATCGTCCGCCCGCCGAACTTGCCGAATGCATCTTCGCCCTTGGCCGCGACAAAATCGGGATCGTTGATCAGAAAGACCGCGACCTTGCCCTTCAGATCCTGACCCTTGAAATCGTCCCAGCCGCGTTCGGCGGCGGTGACGCCATAGCCGACGAAAACCATCGGGGCGTTCGCCACAACCGCCTGATCTTTCGGCTGGAGCGTCGAGACATAGATGTCGGTGCCAAAGGTGAGCGGCGTCGCCGCACCTTTGCGATCGAACGCGAGCGTCGTCGCGGTGCCGAGGCGAGTGTGCAGCAACGGCACCGGCTGGGTCCAGCCGCCGTCCACGCCCGCAGGTTCAAGTCCCAGCGCCTGCAACCGCCCGATCAGATAGCCGACCGTGCGTTCCTCGCCGATGGTGCCGGGCGCGCGGCCCTGAAACTGGTCGGAGGCGAGGGTGCGCACGGTTTCGGTGAGGTTGACGGGGTCGATCGCCGGAGCGGTCTGCGCGATGGCAGGGACGGAAACGGCGGCAAGGAGCGCGGCGGCTGCGAGGCGTAGGGTCATGAGGCTGGGGCTTCCCGGTTGATGAGCCGCCAGCCTAGGCGGTTTTGTTACGACATTGAAGCGCGCAGACCGGGATGCGTGTCATCAGATATCGAGAGATGCCAGGACAGCGGGGAGCAGCGCCGCGGCGGCGCGTTGGCGGGTGCTTGGGTCGCTGCCGAAGACGTCTTCGACCGCCAGTTTTGCGAAACCGTGGACGAGCGACCAAGCGGCGACGGTCGGGGCCAAGGCGGGATCGAGCGGATCGGCGATGGGTGGCTGGCCGTCGCGGACCACAGTGTCGAGCATCGCAAACGCGCGGCGACCGGCGGCGAAGAAGTCGGGATCGGCGGCGTCAACCACCGCCCGTCGCCACATCAGGTCGAATGCCGCGGGGTGCGCGAGCGCGAAGCCGACATAGGCCGCCCCCTGCGCTTCAAGGCGGGTGCGGCGATCGCCCGGGATCGCTGCCGCCGCGGCGAGGACATCGCCGAGTTCGGTAAAAGCCGCCGTGGCAACGGCGGTGAGCAAGCCGCGCGCATCGCCGAAATGATGACCCGGCGCGGCGGGCGATACCCCGGCGCGGCGCGCGGCTTCGCGGAGTGAAAAGCCATCGACGCCGCGTTCGGTAATCACCGCTTCGGCCGCCGCGATCAGCGCGGCGCGCAAATCGCCGTGATGATAGGGGCGCGACTTTTTTGCCATCTTGACATTGTTTAGATTGCTGCTCACAACGCCATCTTTGCAGTGTTTAGATGGGGGTGGCAAGATGGTTGAACCGGCGGGACTTTTTTCACTGGCGGGCACGCTGGCGCTTTTCGGATGGGTGGCGCTGCTCGTCGCCCTGTTTATCAAGCGCGCGCGGCCCGGGGTCTGGCCGGTCACCCAATATGTCATTCCCGGGCTGATTGCGGTCGCTTATGGCTTGCTGTGGTGGGGTGGGCGCGGCGCCTATGCCGACGGCGGCTTTGGCTCGATCCCGGAAGTTCGCGCCTGGTTCGCCAATGATTATCTGTTGACGGCGGGGTGGCTGCATTACCTCGCCTTTGATTTGTTTATCGGGACGTGGATTTGCCGCGATGCCGAGGCGCGCGGGATCCATCCCTTGCTGGTGCTGCCGACGTTACCGCTGACGTTCCTGTTCGGCCCCTTAGGACTGCTGTTGTGGTTCGCGGTGCGCGCGGTGGTACGGGTAATCGGCAGCAAGGAATGATTTGATCGCAAGAGACGGGGCGCTGGCGGCACAGCTGCGTGGCAGGCGTCCTGCATGACAGACACGATCGAAATCGACGTTACCGCGCGTATTGCCGCGCAGGATTGGCCCGCCATTGCTGCATCGCTCGACCGAGAGGGGTGGGCTGTCCTGCCGGGGCTCCTCGCGGCGGACGAATGCGACGACACCGCGGCGCTGTACCGTCAGGAGTCGCTGTTCCGCAGCCATGTCCAGATGGCACGACACGGGTTCGGGCGCGGCGAATATCGCTATTTCGCCTATCCGCTGCCGCCGCTGGTCGCAGCATTGCGCGGCGCGCTCTATGCGCGGCTCGCGCCGGTCGCCAATCGCTGGCACGAACGGATGGGGCGCGACGCGCGCTTTCCTGCTGAACACGGCGACTATCTTGGCCGATGCCACGCGGCGGGGCAGGGGCGGCCGACGCCGCTGCTGCTGCAATATGGGCCGGGCGATTATAATTGCCTGCACCGTGATCTGTATGGCGCAGAGGTCTTTCCATTGCAGGTCGCGCTGTTGTTGTCGGCGCCGGGGGCCGATTTCACCGGCGGCGAGTTTGTGCTGACCGAGCAGCGGCCGCGGATGCAGTCGCGCGCCGCGGTGGTGCCGCTGGGCAAGGGCGATGCGGTCGTGTTTGCGGTGAATGAGCGGCCGGTGGCGGGCAGCCGCGGCGACTACCGCGTGGCGATGCGCCATGGAGTGAGCGAGCTCCGGTCGGGGCGGCGGCATACGCTGGGGATCATCTTTCACGACGCCGCATAATATCGCCCGCCGGGTGGACATGGTGGCTGCGGCGGTTAAGCCATTGGTTCCCCCACGGTAGCAGCGAGGACAGCGGCGATGGATTTTTCCCGGCTTCAGGCGAGCAGCAAGATCGGCGACGATTGGGTCTATCCGCAGCCGCCGTGCCTCAATTTCGGCTGGCTCGAGGTCGATCGCGACCCCGCGCACCGCATTTATTGGGAGGAATATGGTAACCCCGCGGGCGAGCCGGTGATGTTCCTGCACGGCGGTCCCGGCGGCGCGTGCGCCCCCGCGATGGCGCGCTTTTTCGATCCGCAACGCTATCGCGTCATCCTGTTCGACCAGCGCGGGTGCGGCAAGAGCGAGCCCAATGTCGCATCGGCGGGACCGGGGGCGGCGCTGGCGAAGAACACGACGGCCGACCTGATCGGCGACATCGAGAAATTGCGCGACCATCTGGGCATTGCCGGGGCGATGCATGTGTTCGGCGGCAGCTGGGGCAGCACGCTGGCGATGGCCTATGCGATCGCCCACCCCGCGCATTGCGCCAGTTTGATCCTGCGCGGCATCTTTTTGGGCGCGCCGGAGGATCTCGACTATCTTTATCAGGGCAATGCCGCGACTTGGGAAGCCGACCCCTATGGCCTGACCGCGCCGGGCGCCTATATCAAATATCCGGGTGAATGGGCGGCGCTGCTCAACGTGCTGACCCCCGCCGAGCGCGGCGATGTCATGGCGTCGTACAAGGCGATTTTCGACATGGTCCCGGCCAGCGCGGCGGAAAAGGCGCGGCAGATGGAAGCTGCGGTGACCTGGTCGCTGTGGGAGGGCGTGATTTCGAACATGATCCCCGAAGCCGCCGACACCGGCAAGTTCGGCGAGGCCGATTTCGCTTTGTGTTTTGCCCAGATCGAGGCGCATTATTTCGCCAACGAGTTATTCATCCCGGCGGGACATTTCTTTGAAAATATCGACGTATTGGCGGCGATACCGATCCACATCGTCCATGGCCGCTTCGACGAGGTCTGTCCGCTGACGCAGGCATCGCGGCTGGTCGCCGCACTCCGCGCGGCGGGGGCGGAACCGCTGACCTATGTCGTCACCAACGCCGGGCATAGCGCAATGGAGCGCGAAAATGCGCTGGCGCTGACCGCGGTGATGGATGGGTTGGCGCTGCTGGTTCGGGCGTAGATAGCGGATCCGCGCCTACGCCGCTTTTCCGTGCGCGACGTCCATGCTGACCGAGCTGCCCGCGTCGATCTCGGCCGCCTTGGCCTCGACCAGCTTGACGATATGGCCGATCATGTCGGCGTCGGCGACGTGATGGTCGGTGACGCCCGACAGATAGACCATATGCTTTCCGTTGCCGCCGCCGGTGATGCCGATGTCGGTTTCGCGCGCTTCGCCGGGGCCGTTGACGACGCAGCCGAGGACCGAGAGCGACATCGGGGTCTTGATGTGGCCGAGTGCCTCCTCGAGCGCCTGCACGGTGCGGATCACGTCGAATCCTTGCCGCGCGCAGCTGGGGCAGCTGACGACGCGGACGCCGCGGGTGCGCAGGCCGAGCGATTTCAGGATCTCGTAGCCGACGCGGACTTCTTCTTCGGGTTCGGCGGAGAGGCTGACGCGGATCGTGTCGCCGATGCCGGCCCAGAGGAGGTTGCCGATGCCGAGCGCCGATTTGACGGTACCGCCGATCAGGCCGCCTGCTTCGGTGATGCCGAGGTGGAGCGGGCAATCGACCGCGTCGGCGAGCTGCATATAGGCGGCGACCGCGAGGAACACATCGCTCGCTTTCACCGCGACCTTATACTCGTGGAAATCATGGTCCTGGAGCAGCTTGATGTGATCGAGCGCGCTTTCGACCAGCGCCTCGGGGCAGGGCTCGCCATATTTTTCGAGCAGGTCTTTTTCGAGGCTGCCGGCGTTGACCCCGATCCGAATCGCGCAGCCGTTCGCCTTGGCGGCGCGGACGACTTCGCCAACGCGTTCGCTGCTGCCGATGTTACCGGGGTTGATGCGCAGGCACGCGGCCCCCGCGTCGGCGGCTTCCAATGCGCGCTTATAGTGAAAGTGGATGTCGGCGACGATCGGGATGCGCGCGGCGCGGACGATCTTTCCCAATGCCGCGGTCGATTCGGTGTCGGGGCAGGACACGCGGATCAGGTCGGCGCCTGCCTCTTCGCAGCGGCGAATCTGGTCGATCGTCGCGACCGGATCGCTGGTCAGCGTGTTGGTCATCGTCTGAACCGTAATCGGGGCGCCGCCGCCGACCGGGACAGTGCCGACCATGATCTGGCGGCTGGTGCGCCGCGCTATGTCGCGCCAGGGGCGCAGGCCGGGGTTGTGATCGCTCATGGGTTCGGGCTCGATCGAGAGGGGACAGGCGCGCTCTTTAGCGGTCCGGCGGGCGATTGGCAAAGCCAAGCGCGTCCGCCGCGGCTGTTGCGCGAAAGTCACACTCTGGCGCTGAATCGGAGCCGCGCGTAATTTTTGTTTGTGCATTGCAGCAAAATCGGCAATTTCGGGACGTTCGTCGTTACAGGCCCGCACCAAAGAGGCGTGAACACGCAACGCAGGCTGGGACGATCCGTTGTTTTGTTTAGGGGGATCACCCATGAAGTTTCTTACCAAAGCGTGTTTCGGCATGCTGCTCGCCGCGTCGGCTCTCTCGACGCCCGCCTTTGCCCAGGAAGAAGAAGCCAGCGGCCCGTTCTCGCTTTCGGGCGGCATTTCGGTCACGTCGGACTATCGTTTCCGCGGCATTTCGCTGTCGAATGAAAAGGTCGAAGTCCAGTCGACGGTGACCGTGAGCCATGAAAGTGGCTTTTACGCTGGCGCTTGGGGCTCGGGCCTGCCCGACAGCCCGCTGTACGGCAAATATGAGCTCGACCTTTACGGCGGCTTCGCCACCGAAATCGCCCCCGGCACTACGGTCGACATCGGTGCGACTTATTACATGTATCCGGGCAATCAGAGTTTTGCCGGTGACAGCGATTATGTCGAAATCATCGGTAAGCTGTCGCACGATATCGGTCCCGTTTCGGCAACCGGCATGATCGCTTATGCCCCCGACCAGAACGCGCTCGGCAGCAACGACAATATCTATGCGAATCTGGGCCTGGGTTATGGCATCCCCGACACCCCCGTCACCTTGAATGCCGCGCTCGGCTACACCGATGGCTCGCTTGGGGCGCTGGCTCCGGGCGGCAATTATCTTGACTGGATGCTCGGCGCCTCGTTCGCCGCCGGTCCTGCGACTTTCACCGTGCAATATATCGACACCGACATCAAAAAGTCGGGCATCAAAGCTGTCGATACGCTGTTCGATCCAACCGTGGTCTTTACGCTGGGCTTTTCGTTCTGATAGCCTAGCGGGTCAGCGACCACGCGCTAAGGGGGCGGCTTCGGGGGAGGCCGCCCCCTTTTTCGTGCGCGTGATCCGCCGACGGCTTGGTCGCATCGCGCTTGACCGCGTCGATGAACCGTGCAAATTTATCGACCAGTTGAAGCAGCAAGAGTATTCCCCCGATGACTCAGGCCTCTCAGAGCGTTTCCGTTCCCCCCGTTTCGTCTTCGAATCCCCCCGCGCGCAGCGAGCGCAGCCCCGGCGTCAAGCTGGTCATCGCGGTGCTGATCGCGGTGGCGCTGATGGTGCCGCTGCTGATGATCTACGGTCTGCTGTGGGATCGCCAGCAGCAGGCCGAAACGGCGCAGGCGTCGATCGGTCAGGGGTGGGGCGGGCAACAGACGATCGCCGGTCCGGTGATCGTCATCCCCTATCGCGCCACCGAAACGACGACGGTTACCGAGAATGGCAAGGATGTAACGCGGACGGTCAATACCATTCGCAACCTCTATCTGTCGCCGCAAGCCAATACGGCCGATGTCGTCATCAAGCCTGAGAAGCGGAAGAAGGCGATTTACGAGACGGTCGTTTACGAAAGCCAGATTTCGGGGAGCGCGAACTTTATCCTGCCCGCCGACATTGCGCGTTTTGGCGTCGCACGCGAGGCGCTGATGCTCGACCGGGCCGAAGTGCGGCTGGGCATCAGCGATGCGCGCGGGCTGGTTGATGGCAACAGCGTTGCGGTCAACGGTACGCCGCTGGCATTGCAACCGGGTAAAGGCCTGCTCTCGACCGGCAATTCGGGTACTTTTGCGTTTGTGGACTGGAGCGCGGCGGCGCCGCTGAAGGTCGATTACAAGATCGGGGTGCGCGGGCTGGGCGATTTCAAGCTGATCCCGCGCGGCGTCGACACGCGCTGGACGGTCAAGTCGAGCTGGCCCAACCCCAGCTTCGGCGGCGATTTCCTGCCCGCGAAGCGCAGTGTTACGGCCAGCGGCTTTACGGCAACCTATGCGGTTCCAAACCTGGCATTGGGGCAGGCGCAGGTACTTACCGGCGATTTGTCGCCGCCGGTGACGACCAACTATGGCCCGCGCGACGCCTATGTCGAAGCGGTAGCCGTTTCGGCGCCGAACGATAGCAGCGCGGGTGAAGCATCGGGCGGGACCGCCAAAGCCGTGGCGATCAGCCTGATCGAACCGGTGGACCTTTACAGCCAGGTCGAGCGCGCGATCAAATATGGCTTTCTGTTCATCGGCTTCACCTTCGTCGCCTTCCTGATGTTCGACATCATCGCGGGCGCGCGCGTCTCCCCGGCGGAGTATCTGCTGACCGGGGTGGCGCTGGTGCTGTTCTTCGTGCTGTTGCTCGCCTTTGCCGAGGTGATCGGCTTCACCTTTGCCTATATGCTGGCGTCGGCGGCGATCATCGGGTTGCTGGCCTGCTACAGCGCCGCGGTGCTCAAAAGCTGGAAGCGCGCGCGGTTCCTGGCCGCGATGCTCGTCGGGCTGTATGCGCTGCTCTATGTGCTGCTGAACCTCGAGGCTTACTCATTGCTGATCGGCTCGGTGCTGATGTTCTTTGCCCTCGCCGGGGTGATGTACATGACGCGCAGCATCGACTGGAGCGGGCTGGGCAAGAAGGATGAGGCTTTGCCAACCTGACAGCCGTCATTGCGAGGAGCGAAGCGACGCGGCAATCTCCAGCGACCGGCAAGGCAGGACGTTAGCTGGAGATTGCTTCGCTTCGCTCGCAATGACGATGTGCTTTTACCGCCAGCGCAGATTGTGGGGGCCGAGATCCGACAGGGTCTTGGCCCCCATCAATTTCATCCCCCGCTCCATCTCGGCGCGCAGCAATGCGATCGCGCGCGCCACCCCATCCTCGCCGGCAGCGGCGAGCGCGTAGAGATAAAGGCGGCCGCCCGAACAGGCCTTGGCGCCGACCGATAATGCCTTCAGCACGTGCGTCCCGCGGGTGATGCCGCCGTCGCAGATCACCTCGATCTTGTCGCCGACCGCATCGACGATCTCTGCGAGCGCATCGAACGGCGCGCGGCTGCCGTCGAGCTGGCGGCCGCCATGGTTCGACACCATGATCGCGGTGGCGCCGATCTCGACCGCGCGCCGCGCATCCTCGACCGCGACGATGCCTTTCAGGCAAAAGGGGCCGTCCCATTGCTGGCGGATTGCTTCGGCACGTTTCCAGTCGAGGCTCTGGTCAAGCATCGAGGTGAAATAGTCGGCGACCGATTTGGGGACGCTCGATCCTTCGGACACATGCGTCGCGAGATTGGGCAGGCTGAATTTTTCGCGGAGGACATAGTTGAGCCCCCAGCCGGGTTTGACGGCGTAGCTCAACATATTGCCCGCCGTGAAGCGCGGCGGCGAGGTGAAGCCCGAGCGCAGGCAGCGCTCGCGGTTGCCGCCGACAATCGTATCGACGGTCAGCGCAACGGCGTCGAATTTCGCGTCGCGCGCCGCGCCCAGCATCGCACGGTTCAGCCCTTCGTCCTTGTGGACATAGAGCTGGAACAGCTTGGGGCCGTCGGTCAGCGCCCCGGCTTCGGCAAGGCTGATCGTTGCGAGGCTGGAGATGCCCGCCATCGTCCCAGCGTTGGCGGCGGCGCGGAGGACGGCGCGCTCGCCCTGCCAGTGGAAAAGGCGCTGCAAGGCGGTCGGCGAGAGGAACAGCGGCATCGCCATTTCGCGGTCGAACAAGGTCGTGCGCATATCGACGCTCTCAACCCCGGCGAGGACGCGCGGGATGAGGTCGCAATCGTCGAACGCAGCGCGGTTGCGGCGGCGGGTGACCTCGTCGTCAGCAGCGCCGTCGATATAGTCGAACACCGGCCAGGGCAGGCGGCGGCGGGCGAGGGCGCGGAAGTCATCGATATTGTGGCAGTCGGTGAGTTTCATGTTGGCCCCGCTTAAACTTCGTCATTGCGAGCGTAGCGAAGCAATCTCCAGCCCTCAATGTTGCGCAAGGCTGATAGCTGGAGATTGCCGCGTCGCTTCGCTCCTCGCAATGACGAAGTTTAGAAAACCGTCCGCGCCGCCACCGTGCCCTTGGTCGCGAAGCTGAAGCGCGGTTCGATCGCCAGCGCAGGGTCTAGGATATGCGCCGCAACGCGCTTGCCCACCGCGGGGCCGTTTTTGAACCCATGCCCTGACCCGCCTCCGACCAGCCACACGCGCTCCTGCCCCGGAAAACGGTCGATCAGATAATCGCCGTTCGAGCTGTTCTCATATTGGCAGACGCGCCCGCCGATCAGCGGCGCCGAAGCGAGGGCGGGAAAGCGACGGGCGATATAGGCGCGCGCTTCGGCGATCCCGGCAGGGGTCAGGGTGCGCTCCATCGTGTCGGGATCAATCACCGGGCCGTGCCGGTCGATCGCGATCTTGAACCCGGCGCCCTCAAGGTCGGGGATGCCGTAGAAGATACCATTGTTGCTGTTGTCGGCCCACACCGGCAGTTCGGGCGGGGCAAAGCGCGTGTCACCCTGCGGCGCGCCGAAATGATAAACCTCCTGCCGCGTCGCGACGATCTTGTTCATGAGCTGCTGCGGGAACAGTTCGGCCAGCCAGGGGCCAAGCGCATAGATCAGATGATCGGCGGTGCCGCCATCGGGCAGCGAGTGGCGCTTGATCCGTTTCGACAGCAAGGGGGCGGGCATCACGACGCGTTCGACCGCGATCTGCGCGTCGGCGATCACTTCCTGCACCCCGCGGCCCGCGATCAGTGCGCCGCATTCGGTTTCGAGGACGCCGGTTTCGCCCTGAAAAAATTGGATCTGGCGGTACTTGTTCTGCAGCCAGTTGACGTCGCCATGCTCATGCCCGACGCGGTTCGCCTGCAACCACGCAAGTGATTGCGCGGTATAGGGATCGCCCTGTGGCCCGAACCACAGCACCCCGGTGTTGTGAAAAATCGGCGCGCTGGCGGTGTCGGAGAGCGCCTTCCAATAGGACAAGGATTCGCGCGCCATCTCCGAATAGATGGTGTCGGCGCCGTACCCCATGCGGATGACGCGGCTCTCGCCTCCCGACGACGCGCGGACATGCCCGGCGCCATAGGCGTCGAACAAGCGCACGGTCTTGCCAGCGCGCAGCAAATGCCAAGCGGTCCACGCGCCGAACACCCCGGCGCCGATAATCGCGACGTCGACATGCTGGACCTTGGGCTTGGCGGGTTTGCGTTTCTTCGACTTGCGCTCGGCCGCCGCCGCGGTTGCCGCCACGGGCAGTGCGGCGAGGCTGGTCAACAGCGCGCGGCGGCTGGGGGTGTTACCGCCCGCCACCGGACGCCTCTTTCTTGTAGTAGCGATAGCCGCCGATCCAGGTTTCGAGCGGGGTCATGCGGCGGATTTCGTCGGGGCTGGCGAGCATCGGATCGGCGTCGACGATCAGGAAGTCGGCGCGCATTCCCGGCATCAACGTGCCGATGCGGTCTTCGGCAAAGCCTGCATAAGCGGCGGTGCGGGTGAAGCCGTCGAGCGCAGTCTCGCGGCTCACCGCTTCCTCGGGGCGCCAGCCGCCGAACGGTTCGCCCTTGGCATCGGTGCGCGAGATCGCGGCGGCAAGCCCGGGAAAGGGATTGGCGCTCTCGACCGGGACGTCGGAGCCAAAGGCGATACGGGCGCCCGCGGCTTGGAGACTGCGCCAGGCATAGGCGCCCTTCAGGCGGTCGGGGCCGAGCCGTGCTTCGGCCATCAGGCGGTCGCTGGTCTGGTGGACGGGTTGCATCGACGCGATGACTTTCAGGCTGGCGAAGCGCGGAATGTCGACGGGGTCGATGATCTGCGCATGTTCGATGCGCCAGCGGCGGTCGCCGGGCAGGTCGGCATTGAGATCGGTGATCGCGTCGAGCGCCTCGGCATTCGCAGCGTCGCCAATTGCGTGGATCGCGACCTGAAACTTGTCCATCGACGCGCGGACCATCTTGTTGCGCAGTTGCGCCGGGGTGAGCAGCGGCAAGCCCTTTTGCCCCGGCGCATCGCTATAGGGCGCTTTCAGCCACGCGCCGCGCGAGCCGAGCGCGCCGTCGAGGTAAAGCTTGACCCCGACCATGCGCAGCCGGTCGTCGTAGAGCCAGGGCGTCGGTTCGCCGCCCGCGATCATCGCCATATTGTCGATGTCGCCGCCGTAGCTGAGGATGCGGACCGCGAGCTGTTTTTTGTCGCCGGCGCGGCGGAACGCCTGCCAGTCGAGGATCGAGGTGCCCATGTCGGCGATCGCGGTGACCCCCTGTTCGAGCAGCTTTTGCTGCGCCAGATACAGCGCGCGGTCGAGGTCGCGCGCGAGCGGTTTGGGCTTGGCGCTGTCAATCAGGCTCATCGCGGCATCGACGAAGACCCCGCTGGGCTTGCCGCCCGCCATTTCGATGCGGCCGCCGTCGGGCGACTTGCTCGCGGCGGTGACTTTCGCGGCGGCCATCGCAACCGTGTTCGCCCAGCCCGCGTGGCCGTCGACGCGTTCGAGCCAGACCGGGCGGTTCGGCACCGCGGCGTCGAGATCGGCGGCAGTCGGGAATCGGCCCAGACCCCATTTCTCCTGGTTCCACCCCGATCCGATGATCCACGGCATTTCGGGATTGTCGGCGGCATATTTGCGGATCGCCGCCTGCGCCTCGGCCAGCGAATTGGTTTCCGACAGGTCGAGCAGCATCAGCTGGAAGCCGAGGCCCATGACATGGCCGTGCGCGTCGATCAGCCCGGGGATCAGGGTACGGCCCTTGCCGTCTTCCTTGAAGTCGGGGCGTTCGGGGCGTTTGTCCTTGCGGTCGAGCAGCTGCTTGACCTTGCCCTGGGTGTCGATCACCAGCCCGGTGAAGCGAACGAGCTTGCCGTCTTTGTCGAGCGTGATGCCGTTGACGTTATCGACCAGCGTGTCGGCGTGCGCGGGGGCGGCGAGGGTGAGTGCTGCTAGCATCAGCAATCCCCTCCCGCAGGCGGGAGGGGCAGCGAGACTTGCCAGCTTGCTGGCTAGTCGCAGCGGGGTGGGCAGCAGGCGGCGAGCCGTGGACGCCCACCCCGCTGCGACTAAGCCCGGCTTCGCCGAACTAAGTCTCGCTGCCCCTCCCGCTTGCAGGAGGGGAGCGTGGTTCTGTTCGCGGTTCATTTCGGCAACCTTGTTATAAGCGAGCTGGTGTCGCGGCGACCGTGTCCGGCCTTTTGCACATCGGCGTAAAATTGATCGACGATGGCGGCGACCGGGATCGTCGCGCCATTCGAGCGCGCTTCGTCGAGCGCGAGGCCCAGATCCTTGCGCATCCAGTCGACCGCGAACCCGAAGTCGAACTCGTCCCTTGCCATCGTGTCCCAGCGGTTGAGCATCTGCCAGCTGGCCGCAGCGCCGCCCGACACCGCCTCGAACACCTTGTCGGTGTCGAGCCGCGACGCCTGGGCAAAGCGCAGCGCTTCGGACAGGCCTTGCAGCACCCCGGCGATGGCGATCTGGTTGACCATCTTGGTCGTCTGCCCCGCGCCGGGGCCGCCGATATGCACCATCCGCGCGGCATAGGCCTGCATCACCGGCTCGGCCGCAGCAAACGCCGCCTTGGTGCCGCCGCACATGATCGACAGCGTGCCGTTCTGCGCGCCAGCTTCGCCGCCCGAGACGGGGGCATCGAGGCAAAGGATGCCGAGCCCCTCAGCCTCGACCGACAGCTGGCGCGCGATGCGGGCGGAGACAGTGGTGTGGTCGATAAACAGGGCGCCCTTGCGCATGGCCTTGAACGCGCCATCGCGGCCCAAGGTCACCTGCGCGAGGTCGTCGTCATTGCCGACGCAGGTCAGCACGACATCGGCATCGCGCGCGGCCTCCGCCGGGGTCGCTGCCGCCGCGCCGCCATGCGCCGCGACCCAGGCGTCGGCCTTGGCGCGCGTGCGGTTGTACACGGTGAGGTCATGGCCCGCTTTCGCAAGATGGCCCGCCATCGGTCCGCCCATGACGCCGGTGCCGATGAAGCTGATGCGCAATTTTTGTTCGCTCATAGGACGGTCCATAACCATGGTTTGCGCGGTGCGCCAGATAGGCTAGGGCGAGCGGCATCATGAGCACGACCGCACCCACCCTGTCCGCTGCCGATTTGCCGGCGATCACCCTCGACGATGTGCGCGCCGCCGCGGCCCGGATCGATGGTGCGATCGTGCGCACCCCGACGCTGCATTCGCAGACGCTGTCGGAAATGGTCGGCGCCGAAGTGTGGCTGAAGTTCGAAAACCTGCAATTTACCGCAGCGTATAAAGAGCGCGGCGCGCTCAACGCGCTGTTGCAGATGGACCCCGTGGCCCGCGCCCGCGGCGTGATCGCGGCGTCGGCGGGCAATCACGCGCAGGGGCTGGCCTATCATGGCAAGCGGCTCGGCGTGCCGGTCACCATCGTGATGCCGAAAACCACGCCGCAGGTGAAGGTGTACCAGACCGCCAGCCACGGCGCCGAAATTGTGCTGTTCGGCGAGAAATATGACGATGCCTATGCGCATGCCCGCGAGCTAGAAGTCGAGCGCGGGCTGACCTTTGTCCATCCCTTTGACCATCCGCATATCGCGGCGGGGCAGGGGACGGTGGCGCTCGAAATGCTCGAAGATGTTCCCGAAATCGACACGCTGATCATCCCGATCGGCGGCGGCGGGCTGTTTACCGGCATGGGGACCGCGGCGCGCGGGATCAATCCTGACATCCGCCTGGTGGGCGTGCAGGCCGAACTTTACCCGTCGATGTACGCCAAGCTCAACGGCGTCGACATGGCGTGCGAGGGCGACACGCTGGCCGAGGGGATCGCGGTCAAGGAACCCGGCGAATATACGCGTAAGCGCGTGGCAGAACTGAACGACGACATTGTGCTGGTCGCCGAACGCCATCTCGAACGCGCGGTCAGCCTGCTGCTCCAGATCGAAAAGACGGTGGTCGAGGGCGCGGGCGCCGCAGGTCTCGCCGCGCTGCTCGCGCATCCCGAAGAATTTGCCGGGCGCAAGATCGGGCTGGTGCTGTGCGGCGGCAACATCGACACGCGGCTGCTCGCCAATGTGCTGCTACGCGACCTGGCGCGCTCGGGCCGCATCGCGCGGCTGCGCATCCGGTTGCAGGATCGTCCGGGCGCGCTGTTCAAGGTGATGAAGCTGTTCGACGAGAAACAGGTCAACATCATCGAAATCTATCACCAGCGCATCTTTACGACGCTGCCCGCCAAGGGGCTGATCACCGACATCGAATGCGAAGCGCGCGACCGCGAACATCTCGACAGCCTGGTCGCCTCGCTGCGCGATGCGGGTTATATGGTGACGACGGTGGAGTTGGCGTAACGCCCCTCCCGCCTGCGGGAGGGGCAGCGAAACTTGGCAGCTTGCTGCCTAGTTGCAGCGGGGTGGGCCGACCGGCCGCCCGATGCCCACCCCGCTGCGACTAGCGAACAAGTTCGCAAGTCTCACTACCCCTCCCGCAGGCGGGAAGGGATTGCTATGATCGCGAAATGAAATCCTTCACCCTCTCGCTCACCGCCACCCCCGACAGCATCGACGAGCTCGGCCATGTCAACAATGCGGTCTGGGTTCAGTGGATCCAGCAGGTCGCGACCGGCCATTGGGACGCCGCGGCGCCGCAGGCGCACAAGGACGCCTATATCTGGGTCGTGGTCCGGCACGAGATCGATTATCTCCGCGCGCTCGGCCCCGGCGAAACGGTGACCGCGCGGACGTGGGTTGCCGACAAGCCGCAGGGGGCGAAGTTCGACCGCTTCATGGAATTCACCGGTGTTGATGGCAAAGTGCATGTCCGCGCGCGGACGGTGTGGGCGCTGCTCGACAAGGCGAGCGGGAGGCCCCTCAGGGTGACGGCGGAAGTGGTTGCGCCGTTTCTCGATTAGCCGGAATCGTTGTCGCCCGTTCGCGAAGCGGGTGCTCTTTGAGCGCCCGCAAGGTTTTCAATATCATCGCATGCACGTCGCCGGTCTCTTCGAAGAGGCGTCGGTACACCTCGGAAATTTCATCGCTATAGCTATCCTGCATTGCCATTTGGGCATGACCCTTTTCGGTCAGCCGAAACAGCTTGCGGCGCGCGTCGGTCGGGTCGGGGTGCTGGGTCATCAGGCCGAGGCGGATCAGCGCCGGGCATTTCTGGATCACCAGCTGGTGCGACTGCCCCAGCGCGCGCGCCAGTTCGGCCGCCGACGCCTCGCCCGCCTGTCGCAGCGCGGTGAGCAGCGAGCAGGAGCGCACCGGGATGACGATGCCCGCCGCATCGAACAGCTCGCGCGTCTGATCCTCGATCGTCTGGCTCAACGCCTCGCTGAGCCGCCCGAGGAAAGAGATGTCGTCGAGGTTGTTCCAAGGGTCAGTCGAGGCGGGCATAGCTGTCGGTTGTTCCATCGCGGTTGATGCGTTCGAGCGCGGCAATCTTGCTCGCCTTGCGGACAATGCGGAAGCGGAAATCGTCGACGCCCTCGACCGCGAACAGGTCGTTGCCCAGCGGTTCCAGCGTGGCGCGGAAACGCTCGCGCCAGGTGTAGAGCAGCTTGCCGTCAACGACAGCGATATGCCGGCCTTCATAGCGACCCGCGATGGCTTTCAGGCTGGCGGGCGTGAGCTGGACCGCGGTGGCGCGCGCGGCGAGCGATGGTGCGAACCACGTCGCGTCGGCCTGTTTCGCGGTGTCGGTCTTGGCCATGTCGGCCAGCGCCAGACGATGCGCGAAGATCAGCGCGTCGGCGGAGGCGACTTGATGATCGGGCGTAACCCCGCGTCCTTCGAAATCGCCGCGATCGACGGGGTCGTGGATCTGGCCGATCGGCACCTGCACGAAAAAGTCGGTGCCGACCGGCTTGCGATCGACCGGATGCGCGCCGCCCGCGGTGCGTTCGCCGACCAGCGTCGCGCGGCCCAGCTTTTGCAGCGAATAGCCGAACCATTCGGCGGCTGAAAAGCTGGTCGACGAGGTCAGGACATAGACGGGCTTGCCGGTCAGCCGTTTAGCGGGAATGGCGGGGAGGACCCACTGGCCGCGCGCGACACGGCGGCCGTCGTCGGTGTAATAATAATCGAACAGCTCCTGATCCTTGTCAGCCCGAAACAGCTGGCTGGCGAGCAGCTGCGCCATTTCGAGATAGCCGCCATTGTTGTACCGCATATCGTAGATGACCGCGTCGCTGTTCTCGATGAACCGCATCGCCGCGCTGGCGGCATCATAGGCGAGGTCGGGATCGGCAAAATGCGACATTCCGACATAGGCGACATTGCCCTCAAGGCGGCGCAGCTCGGTAAAGCCGAAGTTCTTCCGTGCTTCGTCGCGCCGGTCGGTTTCGCGCAAGTCGGCGGCGCGCGCGGGATCTTTCCGCGCGGCATAGTCGGCGGCAAAGGCCGGGTCGACGCCGACGAAGAAATGCAGGTCGTTGCTCGCCGCGAGCAGGTCTTTGGTCAGCGCCTGCGCCAGCGCGTCCTTGTCCTGCGCACCGTCATAATCGCCCTTGTCGAGATGGGCGCGGAGCGTTGCAGCGAGCGTCTTGGCCTTGTCGGCGAAGACATAATTGGCCTCCAAAGCCTGGCCGAGCTGCTCGACCACCCGTTGCCGGTCGGCGGCGGTAAGCGGCGCCTCGCCCGTCGCGCCGACGCCCAATAGCCACGCTGCCGCGACAATCGCGACCGATCCGAATTTTCTCATAGGAAGCATCAACCTTCGCCTGCGAATCAGTTATACAATATATTGCGCAATATATTGTATAATGGGATGAGGCAAGCCTCGGCGATGAGGCATAACGCGCCAAGCCGTGGCGTAGGTGACGGCAGCGGTGCGGGCGGAGCGGCGGTGTCGGCAGAGGGGGTGGAACCGTTGCTTGAGAGTGGATCAGCCATGGTTCGATAGACAATTTGTCGCTTGACCCGTAATATTCGCGGCGGATGTTCAGGGGAGGGTTGACCATGTCGAACTTTTCATTGCCACAACTTGACCGGTTTTTTTTGACCGACGCCGGCCTCGAAACCGATATTTTGTTCAACAAGGGTGTCGACTTGCCCTATTTTTCGTCGGTGACCCTGTTCACCTCGGGCGAAGGTCTGGATGTGCTCGAAGCCTATTATCGGGACTTTCTCGATCTCGCGCGGCGGATGGGAACCGGGCTGATCCTGGAAAGCGCGACGTGGCGGGCGAGTCCCGACTGGGCCGAACCGCTCGGTTTTTCGGTCGCCGAACTCGATGGCCTGAACGGCGCCGCGATCGACCTGCTGACGAGGCTGCGCGCCGAATATGCTGACGTACCGGTGGTCGTCAGCGGCTGCCTTGGCCCGCGCGGCGATGGCTATGACCCGGGCAAGCTCATGAGTGCCGACGAAGCGCAGGCCTATCATGCGCATCAGGCGGCGGTGCTCGCCGCGGCGGGGGTTGCCATGCTGGCGGCGATCACGATGACCAACATCCCCGAAGCCGTGGGCGTCGCGAACGCGGCAAAAGCGCTGGGAATACCCGTCGCAATCAGCTTCACGGTCGAGACCGACGGGTGCCTGCCGACGGGTGACGCGCTGGGCGATGCGATTGCTGCGGTTGATGCGGCGACGGGCGCCTATCCTGCCTATTATATGATCAACTGTGCGCATCCGACGCATTTCGATCGCATCCTCGACGATGGCGCTGAATGGACGGCGCGCATCGGCGGGGTGCGCGCGAATGCATCGTGCCTCAGCCATGCCGAGCTCGATGCGATGACTGAACTCGACATCGGCGACCCGGCCGATCTCGCCGCGCGCCACCGCGCGCTGATCGACCGGTTCCCGAATATCAGGGTATTGGGCGGCTGCTGTGGCACCGACCTGCGCCATGTCACAGCGATTGCGGAGGCGTGCCTGGCATAGACATGTTGCCAGCGGATATGGGCGGGCATAGGCGGGGGGATGCTGATCCGCCCCGCCACCCCTGCCGATGCCGCCGCAATCTGGGCGATCATCGAACCGACGATCCGCGCGGGTGAAACCTACACGCTTGATCGCGACATGGCCGAGGCGGAGGCGCTGGCTTATTGGTTCGGCCCCGACAAGGCGGTGTTTGTCGCGGAGGCCGACAGCGCGATCCTGGGCACCTATTATCTGCGCGCCAATCAGGCGGGTGGCGGCGCGCATGTCGCGAATTGCGGCTATATGACCGCGGCATCGGCGACGGGCCGCGGCGTCGCGCGGGCAATGGCTGAGCACAGTCTCGCTGAAGCGCGTGACCGCGGCTTTCGCGCGATGCAGTTCAACTTCGTCGTCGCCACCAATGATCGCGCGATACGCCTTTGGCAGTCGCTGGGTTTTGACGTCGTCGGGCGCTTACCGGCGGCGTTCGCGCATCCGGCGCAGGGCTTTGTCGATGCGCTGGTCATGTACCGCACGCTTGATCGCGCCGCGGACGGCTGATACAGCCGCCCGCGATGACCAACGACCGATCCACCCGATTCAAGGCGTATTGGCGCTCCTTTACATAGGAGCGGCATGGCATCACCTTTGACCATCGCCGCCGTGTCCGGAAGGCGAATGGTTGTCATCACATCATCACACCACGATCCCCGGGTACGGCGCGCCTTTTTGAAGAAGACGCGACATGACCGACACTTTGCTTGCCCTTTCGACCGCGCGATGCCGCATCGCGCCGCTGCATGCCGATGACGCCGCCGCGCTGGCCGCGATCACCGACGCTTCGGTGACCGAACAGGTGGATTTCCTGCCCGCGCCGTTTACCGCGGCCGACGCCCGCGCGTTAATCGCGGGGTCGGGCGGCGGTGATTTGTTTCACGCGGTGCGGGATCGCCGCGAGGGGCGGCTGCAGGGCGTGATCGGGGTACACCGGCGCGACGGGCGCGCGGTCGAGGTTGGTTACTGGTTCGCGGCCTCCGCTCGCGGGCGGGGTTTGGCGACCGAGGCGGTCGATGCGGTCGTGCGCGAAATTGCGGCGTCGCGCCCGGACACCGCGATCATTGCCGAATGCCATCCGGACAATGAACGATCGCGCGCACTGCTGCGCCGGATCGGCTTTCTGGCGACGGGGTAGGCGGGGCGGCGCCCCGGGCGGCGGGTGATGAAATGGCGCGCTGGCCCGGGGATCGACGTGTGTTGATCAGTCGGGACGCGCTACCTCTTCCTTCAACGCCTTGACGATCGCGGCGACTGATGTGGGCGCATAGGCAAAGCCCATATGACCGCAATCGACCTCGACCTGGCGGTCGCTCTCTTCGGGCTGGCCGCGCGCGCTGTTGACCGCGACGACGCCGTCGAACGCCGACCACAAAGCAAAGGTCGGCATTTCGGGGCGCGGGGCGGGGTGGAAGTCGATCGGGGGGTTGTCGACCGGATGGCGCGCGACGAGATGGTATAGCCGCCAGGCGCGGTTGGCGCGGCGGCTGCCCGAGAAGGGCGAGCCGAGGGTGACGACGCGCGCGACCTTGCCCGGATGATGCTTGGCATATTCGCGCGCGTAAATGCCGCCGAGGCTCCAGCCGACCAGTGCCGGGGCGTGGCCGGTGCGGTCGATGATCCATTGGACGCGGGTGTCGATCCGCTCGATGATGTCGGGGGTGGCGCCACGGTTGAAACCGAGCCCCCAAGCGTAGCAGCGAAAGCCTGCGCGGCGGAGGTCAGCGCGCAGCGCCTTGGTCGCCCAGTCGCCCGACAGAAACCCCGGCAGCACCATCACCGGCGGATGGTCGCTGTCGGGATTGGGTTCGGGCGGCATCGGCCGGATGCGGCCCCACAGGGCGCGCGCCAGACTCGTCACCTCGCGCCACAGCAACCCCAGCGGCGGCAGCGCCTCGGGATCGGGGATGCGGGCGGGCCATTCGGCGCGCCGGGTGAGGAGGCTGCGGAGCATGCCGCAGCTGTTACCGCTTCGGAACCAGCTTCACCAGCTTGCCATCCTCGCCGTCGATCAGCAGCCACACGGTCCCGTCGTCACGCACCTCGACCTCGCGGATGCGGGTGCCAAAATCCCAGCGGTCGGATTTGGTCAGCTTGTCGCCCTCGATCTGCATGCGGATCAGCCCTTCGCCCGACAGCGCGCCCATCAGCAGGCTGTTCTTCCAGCCGGGATATAGATCGCCATTGTACCAGACGAGCCCGGCGGGCGAGATCGACGGGTTCCACCATAGTTTCGGCGCGGCGAATTCGGGGCGGGTCGGATGGTCGGGAATGTCCTTGCCGTCATAATGATCGCCGTTCGACACGATCGGATAGCCATAGTTGGATTTTGCCGCGACCAGATTGACCTCATCGCCGCCCTTCGGACCCATTTCCTGGTTCCACAGCTGTCCGGCACCGTCGAACGCGAGGCCGAGGATGTTGCGGTGGCCGAGCGACCAGATTTGTGCGCTCACGCCGCCCTGCGCCGCGAACGGGTTGTCGGCGGGCACACTGCCATCGGGGTTCAGGCGGACGATCTTGCCCAGATTGACCTGCATGTCCTGCGCCGGATCGAATTTCTGGCGCTCGCCCGATCCGATGAACAGATATTTGCCGTCGGGTGAGAAGGTCAGGCGGTGCGAATAATGGCCCTTGCCGCTGACCTTCGGCGACTGGGTCCAGATCGTCTTCAGTCCCTCCAGTCGCGGCGCGGCGCCCTGCACCAGCTTGGCCATGCCGACGACCGCGCCATAGGTGCCACCTTCGCCGGGTTCGATCCAGCTGAGGTAAACGGTGCCGCTGGTGGCGAAATCGGGCGCGACGATGACGTCACCGAAGCCGCCCTGACCGCCATAAGCGACCGCCGGAACGCCCGCGACGTCGAGCGTCGGGCCATTCTCTTGCCACAGCTTCAGCTTCCCGACTTTTTCAGTGATCAGCGCGGCGCGGGTGCCGGGGACAAAAGTCATCGCCCAGGGTTCGTTGAAGGTCGCCACCTCTTGCACGGTGAAGGGTGCGTCGGCGACCGGCGTGGCCGGGTGTTCACCCGAGGCGTCGAGCGCCGCGGGATCGGCGGCTTTGCTCGACGCGGTGCTGGCCGAGCAGGCGCCCGCGGCAAGCGCGGCGGCGATGGCGAGGAGCGGCAATGATTTCATGGAAAGAAGCTCGCTTTGCTGGGGAAGGAGGCGCCAATCTGGCGTGGCGGCGCGGCAAAGTCGAGAGGGCTTAGCGGCTTGCAGCCTCCCGCCGCGCGGTGATGATCTCGACGCTGTCCATGATCGCATCGACGGCTTCGCTGGCGGGCGGCGCATCGGCGCGCTTTTGCGAGAATTGGCCGCTGTTCATGATCTCTTCGAGCGCGGCGCGGGCGCGCGACACGCGGCTTTTCATCGTGCCGAGCGCGCAGTCGCAGATGCTCGCCGCTTCCTCATAAGACATGCCGCCGGCGCCAACGAGGATGAGCGCCTCGCGCTGGTCCTGCGGCAATTCCATCAGGCCGCGCTGGAGGTCGGCCATTTCGCCGCTGTCTTCCTGACTGGCAGGGGTCGACATCGTCCGCTCGACCGCAGTCTCGTCATATTCGCCCACGAACTTGTTGCGGCGCATCTGCGACAGGAAGGTATTGCGCAGGATGACGAATGTCCACGCCTTGATCGAGGTGCCGCGTTCGAACCGCTCGCGCGATGCCCATGCCTTGACCATCGTGTCCTGCGTCAGATCGTCGGCAAGATCGGGGCTGCCCGACAGGCTGCGGCCATAGGCGCGCAGGTGTGGGATGACCGCAGCGAGCAGCGTCTTGAACTCGGCGTCGGACAGGCTTTCGCCGGTCGGCGCCGCAGCGGCGGGCCCGGCCATTATTGCTTCGAACTTTTCTGATCGAGTTGCGACAAGAGGTCGAGCATGTGATCGGGCAATTGTTCGGAAACGATGTTGCCATAGATCATCCGCAGCTTGGCGCTGACGGGTTCGGGCGCCTGACGCCCGGTCAGCGTGCGATGCCATTCGTCGCTGTCGGTGCCGGGAAAGCTGCCCTGCTTGCGATTTGGCGCATCAGCCCCCGGGGGCGGGGTGCCCGTGCCGTTCGACCTGTTGTTGCCTTGCGTAGCCATGTCGGAGCAACGACGAAAAGCGCCGCTGGTTCCCGACCAGTGCGATTTTTGCGACGAAAGCGTTGCCAAGATGCCACAACCGCCCTATCGGGTGCGCCGCGTAGGCGACCAGGCTTGCGGCGAGGGGTTATACTTTGCCTTTCCCGCATGGCGGAAGGCTGGAGAACGTCGCTTGCTTTCCGTCATCTATATAAGCGTTGCCGATCCGTTGATCGGCGAACAGGATATTGCCGCGCTGCTGGTGCAGGCGCGCCGCAACAATCAACGCGATGCGCTCACCGGCGCGCTGATCTTCAACGGACATAATTTCCTGCAATTGCTCGAAGGACCGGCGGACAAGGTCGATGCCTGCCTGGCGGTGATCCGCAGCGATCCGCGGCACAGCGGGATGGTGGAAATTCGCCGCCGCGAAATCGAAGAACGCGCTTTTGCGGAATGGACGATGCTGTACGACCCGCAGTTCCGCGGCCATGACGACGCCCTGTCGCGTCTGGCCGTGAGCGGGCGGCTCGACCCGCAGGATGCGCTGATGATAGAGAATTTCATCGCGCTCGGGCGCCGCACCGGGCCCGACCGCAACGCGAACGGCTGACGGACGGCGGCGGCTTTTTCGGCCCCTTCCGCGGTTCCGGTTTGCATCGGTCGCGCGACGCGCTAAGCCTGATGGGCATTTCATCGCTATTCAGACAACTAAGGCCATATTATCAACGACCTGACGCCTCAACCGCTCGATATTCAGCCGCTCGACGACGCCAGCTTCAAGCAGGAATTGGCGGCAATGCTGCCGCATTTGCGCGCCTTTGGGCGCAGCTTGACCGGCAATGCCGACCAGGCCGATGATCTGGTGCAGGAAACGATGCTGAAAGCGTGGAAGGCGCGCGCCCAATATGTGCCGGGGCCGGCCAGCATGAAAAGCTGGGCCTTTGTCATTCTGCGCAACTGTTTCCTGTCGCAAATGCGGCGCAAAAAATTCACCGCCGAATATGACGAGCTCGCTGCCGAGCGGCTGCTCGTCGCGCCCGACGATCAGGACGACAGCCTGCACCTCGCCGATGTCCAGCGCGCCTTGTTGATGCTGCCGGTCGATCAGCGCGAGGCGCTGGTGCTGATCGGCGCGGGACAGCTGTCCTATGAGGAAGGCGCGGCGATCTGCGACTGTGCAGTGGGAACGATGAAAAGCCGCGTTTCACGCGCGCGCACCGCGTTGCAGGCGATATTGGAAAGCGGCGCCATGCCGCTGCGCAGCGCCGACGTGCTACCGTCGAGCGAAGTGTTCCGCTCGATCATGGATGATGTCGACCATCTGACCGCAAACGGGCCCGGCCGGGAGTAAGTTTCCGCTACGCCGCGAGCTGCGGGGTGAACAGCAAGCTTTGGCTGATTGCGGCGCGGACCGTGTTTTCGCGAAATGGTTTCGAGATCAGAAAGGTCGGCTCGACCCGTCCGCCCGTCAGCAGCCGCTCGGGAAAGGCGGTAATGAAGATCGCCGGCACCGGCGCGATCGCCAATATGTCTTGTACCGCATCGATTCCCGACGATCCGTCGGCAAGCTGAATATCGGCGAGCACCAGTCCGGCGTCAGTTGCCTCGAAAGCGGCAACCGCATCGGCGTGGGTGGTGGCGATCCCGGCGACCGTGTGGCCGAGCGCGCGGACAATCTGTTCGAGTTCCATCGCGATCAGCGGCTCGTCTTCGATGATCAGCACCGACGTGCGGCTTTCGCGGTCGAGTTCGCCGACGGCTTCAGCCAGCAGCGCTTCCACGGTGGTATGATCGGTGCCGGTGATGACCCCAGCCTCGGCGACCGAAAAGCCTTCCAGTGCGGTCAGCAGCAATATCTGACGTCCCAGCGGGGTGATTTGTGCGAGGCGCTGGTTTGCGGCGCGCACGAACGGATCCTCACCGTCATCATCGCCTTCGCCATCGTCGATATACGCGCTTTCCCAGATGCGATGGAAATTGCGGTACAGGTCGATGCGGGTGCCGTTGCCAGCACTGAATTCCTCGGGGGCGGCGACGATAACTTCCAATGTGGTGTGGACGAAATTGTCACCATGCTGCTGGCTGCCGGTCAGCGCGCGCGCGTAACGGCGCAGATATGGCAAATGTCCGCGAAGCTCTTCACCCAATGGCATTATGTACCTCCCGCTTTGACTCGTCATACGCGTCCCGATTGGCGACGGTTCCGCAAAATTGAGTCAAAAATGCAAGACGAACCGCTGCAACTTGTCATCGTGCGATGCGTAGAGTCAGCCGGGACGCCTTCGCGCCATCGGTAAGTCAGTGGAATTACGCCGCTTTATGGATCCGATGGCAAACAGACTTTTTTAGGGACCATATTCATGGCAGAGCGGCCCACAGGATCCGGAGGACGTGAGGGGCATCAGTTGGCGGACGGAGGTTTTGTAAGTCCGGAACAGGTCGAACGCCTGCGCCTCGATACGCTGCGCGAATATCGGATCATGGATACCGGTCCGGAAGAAGCCTTCGACCGGGTCACCAAGATGGTCGCGGACCTTTATGACGCGCCGATCGCGCTGGTCTCGCTGGTCGACGATTGCCGCCAGTGGTTCAAATCCTCCTACGGCCTCGACGTCCCCGAAACGCCGCGCGACATCAGTTTTTGCAAATATGTGATCGCCGAGGACAAGCCGGTGGTCATCGTCGATGTGCTGGGTGACGAGCGCTTTCGCGACAATCCGCTGGTCACCGGCGATCCGTTCATTCGTTTTTATGCCGGGGTACCGCTGCGCGCTTATAACGGGACCATATTGGGCACGCTGTGCGTGATCGATCGCAAGGAACGGCCGGTGCTGGTCGATCGCGAGCTGGAACGGCTCGAGGATTTTGCGGCGATCATTATGGCCGAGGCCGACCTGCGGCGGATCGTCGCGCAGCGCGATGAAGCGCGGCAGACGCTGGAGCGCGCGCTCGATTTTTCGGGCATCGCGACATGGCGTTATGACGCGCGGACCGGATCGATCAATTGGGGCGGCGCGGCTGCCGAATTGTGGGGCGCCGATTTCGCCACCGCACTCGCCGACATCGATGGCTTTTACGAACGGCTGCTTCCCGACGATCGCGACATGGTGCGCGGCGTGCTGGGCGGATCGGTCGAGAACGGTACCCATTATGCGACCGAATATCGCATCCACCATCCCGAACGCGGGGTGCGATGGATCGCGGTGCGCGCCGACTGGGACGTCAACACGACCGACGCGATCCTGACCGGGATCAGCATCGACATCACCGAACAGAAAAGCCGCCAGGAAAATGCCAATCTGTTGATGCGCGAATTGCACCACCGGATGCGCAATTTGTTCGCGACGGTCAGCGCGATCATCTCGCTGACCCGCCACGCCGCCACCGATGTCGACGATTATGTCGAACGCATCACCGGGCGGCTTGATGCGCTCAACCGCGCGCAGAATGTATTGCTCGGCGCGAATTTCATGACCGGGTCGATGCACGCGCTGCTGCGCGAGGTCGAGGCAGCCTTTCCGCGCATTCGCTGGTCGGGGCCGGACCTGCTGCTGCCCGAAAATGCGCTGGTCGCGATGGCGCTGGTGTTCAACGAGCTGGCGACCAATGCGGTCAAGCATGGCGCGCTGTCGGGCGCGAGCGGCGACGTCGATATTCAATGGACGCAGGATCCCGAAGGCCAGGATCCGCGCCTGTTCCGGCTGACTTGGACCGAAACGGGCAATCATGGCCCGATCGGCCCGCCCGAGAAAACCAGCTTTGGCACGCTGTTGATGGAGCGCAGCGTCCGCAACAATCTGGGCGGCACGATCGAGCGGCGCTGGGAGCCGACCGGGTTGATCCTCGACATCACCTTGCCCGCGCGGTGGCGCGACGCCTGACCGCGGCAGAGCGGTTTGTTCCTACTATGTTCCTATGCTATGTATAGGAAATGTCCGGAAAACCGATTCTCGAAAAGCTCAGCATATTGGCCGATGCCGCCAAATATGACGCGTCTTGCGCGTCGTCGGGGACGGTCAAGCGCGATTCGACCGGCACCAAGGGGATCGGGTCAACAGAGGGCATGGGCATCTGCCACAGCTATGCGCCCGACGGGCGCTGCATTTCGCTGCTCAAGATCCTGCTGACCAATTTCTGCATCTACGACTGCCGCTTCTGCATCAACCGCGCGTCGAGCAATGTGTCGCGCGCGCGGTTCAATCCGCAGGAAGTCGTCCGGCTGACGCTCGATTTCTACAAGCGCAATTATATCGAGGGGCTGTTTCTGTCGTCCGGGATCATCCGCTCCGAAGATTATACGATGGAGCAGCTGGTCGAGGTTGCGCGCATTTTGCGCGAGGAGCATCGCTTTGGCGGCTATATCCATTTGAAGACGATTGCCGGGGCGGCGCCCGAGCTGATCGCGCGCGCGGGACTCTACGCCGACCGTCTGTCGACCAATGTCGAACTGCCGACCGAGGCTGGATTGCAAAGCTTCGCGCCCGAGAAAAAGCCCGAGACGATCCGCAAGACGATGGCATCAGTGCGCGTCGGCGCCGACGATGCGATCGAAGCGGCCAAAGGGCGGCTCCTCAAAAAGGCGGAGCCGCCGCGCTTTGCGCCCGCGGGACAGTCGACCCAGATGATCGTCGGCGCCGATGGATCGCGCGACGACGACATATTGGCGACGGCGACCAATCTCTATTCGGGCTATCGGCTGCGCCGCGTCTATTATTCGGCCTATAGTCCGATCCCCGACGCGAGCAGCGACCTGCCGCCGGTGCGCCCGCCGCTGATGCGCGAGCATCGGCTGTATCAAGCCGACTGGCTGCTGCGCTTCTATGGCTTTCAGCGCGCCGAAATCATGGAGGGGGCAAGCGGCGGGATGCTCGATTTGAGCATCGACCCCAAGCTGGCGTGGGCGCTGATGCGGCGCGACATTTTCCCGGTCGACATCAATCGCGCCCCGCGCGAGTTGCTGCTCCGCGTCCCGGGGCTGGGGACGCGTGCGGTCGACCGGATTGTGGCGGTGCGGCGGACCGGCAAGCTGCGGATCGGCGATCTGGCGAAGCTGACCGCGTCGGTGAAAAAAGTGCTGCCGTTTATCGTCACCCCCGACTGGCGGCCGGGGTCGCTGACCGACAGCGCCGGCCTGCGCGCGCGCTTTGCGCCGCCCGCGGAGCAATTGTCGCTGGCGCTATGAGCGAGGTCGTGCTCGCCCGTCCCGGCGATTTCGCCGAATGGCGCGATGCAGCGCGCGGGCTGCTCGCAGGCGGTGTGGCGCCCGAGGATGTGAGCTGGCGCGGCGCCGAAGACGGCGCGTCGCTGTTCGGCGACGACGCTCCACCCACGTCGGGGGCGGCGGTGTCGCTGCCGCGCCAATTGCTCGCCATGGCCGACCGGGTGATCTGCCATCGCGACCCGGCGGTCCCGGCGCGGCTCTATCGCATCGTCTGGCGCGCGGTGCGCGACCGGCAGCTGCTGGCGCGGCGCACCGATCCCGATATCGACTGGCTCAGCAAGACCGACAAGGCGATCCGCCGCGATATTCACAAGATGCACGCCTTTGTGCGCTTCCGGCGCTTGGGGGAGGAAGCGGGGCGCGAGCGTTTCGCGGCTTGGTTCGAACCCGACCACCATATCCTGCGGCTGACCGCGCCCTTTTTTCAGCGGCGCTTTTACGGCATGGACTGGGCGATCGTGACGCCCGACGCGCGGGCGATCTGGCACGACGAGACGCTGTCCTATGGCCCTGGCGGGACGAAGGACGAGGTACCCGATAGCGACGTCGTCGAGGACCAGTGGCGCACTTATTATGGCGCGATCTTCAACCCCGCGCGGGTGAAGGTTGCGGCGATGCGCGCCGAGATGCCAAAGAAATATTGGAAGAACCTGCCTGAGGCGCAGGATATCGCGCCGCTGCTCGCGGGCGCTGCGGCGCGGGTGGAACGGATGCGTGAGACCGCCGTTTCGCTAGCGAACCCGCAAACCGACAAATGGCGAACCCGCGTGATCGACGAATTGCCCCTGACCGCCGACATCGACACGCTGGACGAGCTCGCGCGTGCAGTGGGCGGCTGCACACGCTGTCCGCTCCATTGCCACGCAACGCAGGCGGTGGTCGGCGAAGGTCCGGCGGCGGCGCGGATCATGCTGGTCGGTGAGCAGCCGGGCGATCGCGAGGATCTGGAAGGACGGCCGTTCGTCGGCCCTGCGGGTCAGGTGCTGAACGAGGCGCTCGAAGAAGTGGGGCTCGATCGGCAGCGATTGTTCCTGACCAACGCGGTCAAGCATTTCAAATTCGAGCCGCGCGGCAAGCGGCGGCTGCATCAGAACCCGACGACGGGCGAGATCGACATCTGCCGCTGGTGGCTCGACAAGGAGCGCGCGCTGGTGCAGCCCAACCTGATCGTCACCTTGGGCGGCAGCGCGCTGCGCGGGGTGACGGGCAAAAGCATGAGCGTCACGTCGATGCGCGGCGCGGTGCATGATCTCGGCGGAGGCATCAGGCTGGTCGCGACGATCCATCCCTCTTTCCTGCTGCGCCTGCCCGATCGGGTGCGCGCCGCCGAAGAGCGCGCAGCGTTTGTTGCCGATCTGGCGCGCGTTCGCGAGCTGGTTGCCTGATGGCAAAGGCCAAGCCCTGGCTCGAACCGCATCCGCACGGGCTGTATGTGAAGCCCGCCGACCTGTGGATCGATCCGTCGCGCCCCGTCGAACGCGCGGCGGTGACCCACGGCCACGCCGATCATGCGCGCAGCGGCCATGGCGCGGTGTTCGCGACCCCCGAGACGCTGGCGATCATGGCGCTGCGCTATGGCGTCGATGTCGAGGCGAGCCATAATCAGGCATTTCCCTATGGCGACGGGTTCGAGCGCGGCGGGGTGCGCTTCAGCTTTCATCCGGCGGGGCATGTGCTGGGCAGCGCGCAGATTTTAATGGAATATGCGGGCGAACGGATCGTCATCACGGGCGACTATAAACGCCGCGCCGACCCGACCTGCGCACCGTTCGAGGTCGTGCCGTGCGACATCTTCATCACCGAGGCGACCTTTGGCTTGCCGGTGTTCCGCCATCCGCCGACTGCGGACGAGATCGCCAAGCTGATCGCTGCGGTGCGCGCCGAGCCTGATCGCTCGGTGCTCGTCGGCGCCTATGCGCTGGGCAAGGCGCAGCGGGTGATCGCCGAATTGCGCGGCGCCGGATGGGATGCGCCGATCTTTATCCACGGCGCGATGGAAAAAATGTGCGCGCTCTATGCCGCACACGGCGTCGATCTCGGCGAGCTGCGGCTCGTGTCGGAAACCGACAAGGCCGCGATGGCGGGGCAGATCATCGTCGCGCCGCCCTCGGCGCTCAACGACCGCTGGTCGCGGCGATTGCCCGATCCGGTCACCGCGATGGCATCGGGGTGGATGCGGGTGCGCCAGCGCGCGCGGCAGCGGATGGTCGAACTGCCGCTCGTCATTTCGGACCATGCCGACTGGGATGAGCTGACGACGACGATTTCAGAGGTGAACCCCAAGGAGACATGGATCACTCATGGCAGCGAGGACGGCCTGCTGCGCTGGTGCGAATTGCATCAGCGCAAGGCGCGCGCGCTGCACCTGGTCGGCCGCGATCTGGAGGAGGAGGCGTGAAGGCGTTCGCCGCGTTGATCGACCGACTTATTTATACGCGCTCGCGCAACAGCAAGCTGGCGCTGATCGCCGATTATTTGACGCACACCCCGGATCCCGATCGCGGCTGGGCGATTGCGGCGCTGACCGAGAGTCTGGATTTCCCGGCGGTGAAATCGGCGATGGTGCGGGCCTTGCTGGCGACGCGGGTCGATGAAGAATTGTTCCGCCTGTCGCGGCATTTTGTGGGCGACACGGCGGAGACGGCGGCGCTGCTGTGGCCCGACGCCGACGGAGAGAAGCAAGACCTGACCTTAGCCGATGCCGTTGACACCCTCTCCGCCGCCACCCGCGCCACCGCGCCTGAAATCCTCGCGGGCCTCCTCGACCGCCTCGACGCCGACGGCCGCTATGCCTTGCTCAAGCTCGCGCTGGGCGGGATGCGGGTCGGGGTGTCGGCGCGGCTCGCCAAACAGGCGTTCGCGCAGGCGTTCGACGTGCCAGTCGACGACGTCGAGGAGCTGTGGCACGCAATTCCGCCGCCCTATGCGCCGCTGTTCGCATGGGGCGAGGGCAGGGCGGAGCGCCCCGACCTCAAGGACGTCGCCTTCTTTCGCCCCTTCATGCTCGCGCATCCGCTCGACGACGCGACCGTCGATCTCGCCGATTTTGCCGCCGAATGGAAATGGGACGGCATTCGCGTCCAGATCGTTCACGGGGGCGGCGAAACGCGCATCTACAGCCGCGGCGGCGAGGAGATCAGCAGCGCCTTTCCCGAACTGGTCGCGGCGTTCGATCAGGATGCGGTGATCGATGGCGAGCTGCTCGTGCGCGGCGATGCGCAGGGCGGCGAAGCGGCGAGCTTCAATGCGCTGCAACAGCGGCTCGGACGCAGGACCGTGTCGAAAAAGATGCTCGCCGAATCCCCGGCGTTCGTGCGCGTTTACGATCTGCTCGCGGTCGACGGCAATGATCTGCGCCCTCTGCCCTGGACCGAAAGACGACGTCAGCTGGAAGCGTTTGTGCCGCGCCTCGCCGATAGCCATTTCGACCTGTCGCAAGTGATCGACGCCGAGGATTTCGACGATCTCGCGACGCGCCGTGCGGGCGCGCGCGACGCCGCGATCGAGGGGGTGATGCTCAAGCGCCGCGATGCGCCTTATGTCGCGGGGCGGCGCGCCGGGCTGTGGTATAAATGGAAACGCGACCCGCTCACCGCCGATTGCGTGATGATGTACGCGCAGCGTGGTAACGGCCGCCGCGCGAGCTTCTATTCGGATTATACCTTCGGCTGCTGGAGCGACGATGGCGAGTTGTTGCCGGTCGGCAAAGCCTATTCGGGGTTCACCGACGAGGAGTTGAAGTGGCTCGACAAGTTCGTCCGCGATAACACCCTCAATCGCTTCGGCCCGGTGCGCGAGGTTGAAAAGTCGCTCGTGCTCGAAGTTGCCTTCGATTCGATCCACGCATCGAAGCGCCACAAGTCAGGGCTGGCGATGCGCTTCCCGCGCATTTCGCGCATCCGCCGCGACAAGCCCGCCGAAGAGGCCGACCGGATCGCAACGCTTCAGGCGATGGTGACCTAGCCTGCTTCGTCATTGCGAGCGAAGCGAAGCAATCTCCAGCCCCCGACCCTGCACCGTTCCGATGGCTGGAGATTGCTTCGTCGCTACGCTCCTCGCAATGACGGGTAGAGGGCTGAAAATTTCTCCGCCCAGACCTTGCAACCCCGCGCACCGATACCGAGTTAAACGCCTCATCCCCTCTGATAAAAACAACGGAGACTGCCATGACGATCGCTCTTCCCCCGCTGCCCTACAAGCAGGACGCGCTGGAGCCGCATATTTCGGCCGACACGCTCGCGACGCATCATGGCAAGCATCACAAGGCCTATGTCGACAAGGTCAATGCCGCGATCGACGGCACCGAGCTGGCCGACAAGCCGCTCGAAGAAATCGTCCACCATGCCGAGGGCGCGGGCAATAAAGGTCTGTTCAACAACGCCGCGCAATCGTGGAACCACGCCTTTTACTGGAACAGCCTGAACCCCGAAAAGACCGCACCCGAAGGCGATCTGCTCGCTGCGATCACCCGCGATTTCGGGTCGCTCGATGATCTGAAAAAGAAGCTCAAGGAAACCGCAGTCAATCATTTCGCGTCGGGCTGGGCCTGGCTCGTATCGCGCGACGGTACGCTGTCGGTCACCGACACGCATGACGCTGGGACCGAGCTCACCCTCGGCATCAAGCCGCTGGTCGTGATCGATGTGTGGGAACATGCCTATTATATCGACCGCAAGAATCTGCGCCCGGCCTATGTCGACGCGGTCGTCGACGAACTGCTCAACTGGGATTTCGCGGCGGAGAATTTCGCCCGCGAGACGACCTGGACGTATCCTGCCTGACGATTTGATCCTCCCTGTGCCGAAGGCATGGGGAGGTGGCAGCGCGAAGCGCTGGCGGAGGGGCAATGGCGCAACGTCGTCGCCCATCCACCACCTTCGGCGGTCCCCTCCCCATCGCTTCGCGACAGGGAGGATTTCGCGGATGCCGTAACGAAATTTGCACTGGTATCTATCGTCATGACGGCGTCGCCTCTATAGGCGCCGTCATGACCATCAGCCTTTTCGAACTCTTCAAAATCGGTGTCGGCCCCTCCAGCTCGCACACCGTCGGCCCGATGGTTGCGGCCCGCCGTTTCACCGTCTGGCTCGAAGAGCAAAAGCTGTTCGATCGGACGGTGCATGTTGAAGCCGATCTGTACGGGTCGCTGGCGCTGACCGGCAAGGGCCACGCCGCCGACACCGCGATCGTCGCGGGTCTGGCGGGAGAGATTCCCGCGAGCACCAGCCTCGCCGCGATCAAGGCGCATTGGGACCGCGCGACCAGCGAGGGCTTTCTCTATCTGCTCGGGCGCCAGCGCGTCCGCTTCCAACCGCCACGCGACCTGCATTTCCAGATGCGCCAGCGCCAGCCGTTCCACAGCAACGCGGTGAGCTTCACCGCGCGCGATGCCGACGGCGAAATCCTCGCCAAGCGGATGTATTTCTCCATCGGCGGCGGCTTCGTCGTCGACGAGGACGAGGCGGGGCGCAACAGCCGCGGTGCCGAGGATGAGGTCGAACTGCCCTTCGCCTTCACCTCGGGCGCCGACCTGCTGAGCATGGGCGCGGCGTCGGGCAAGAGCTTTGCCGAAATGATGCTCGAAAACGAGCTCGTCCATCGCCCGCTCGCCGAGGTCGAGGCGGGGCTCGATGCAATCGCGGGCGCGATGGATGCGTCGATCGACGCGGGCTGTTGCAGCACCGGCATCCTGCCCGGCGGGCTCAAGGTCAAGCGCCGCGCGCCGCAGATCGCCGCCGACATCCGCAATCGCCACGAACAGAATCTGACCGACCCGCTGGCGATGATGGACTGGATCAACCTGTGGGCGATGGCGGTGAACGAGGAAAATGCCGCCGGCGGCAAGGTTGTCACCGCGCCGACCAACGGCGCCGCCGGGATCATCCCGGCGGTGATCCGCTTTTACCGGCGCGGTTATCGCGGCGACGATGCAGGGGTGCGCACCTTCCTGCTCGCCGCGGGTGCGGTCGGCGCGCTCTACAAACGCAACGCCAGCATCTCGGGCGCCGAGGTCGGCTGCCAGGGCGAAGTCGGGGTCGCCTGTTCGATGGCGGCGGCGGGGCTGACCGCCGCGCTCGGCGGTACCAACGCGCAAGTCGAAAACGCCGCCGAGATCGGCATGGAACATAACCTCGGCCTGACGTGCGATCCGATCGGCGGGCTGGTGCAGATCCCGTGCATTGAGCGTAACGCGATGGGATCGATCAAGGCGATCGACGCCAGCCGTATCGCGATGATCGGAGACGGCACGCACGTCGTCAGCCTCGATACGGTGATCGCGACGATGCTCCAGACAGGGCGCGATATGCGCGACAAATATAAGGAAACGTCGAAGGGCGGACTGGCAGTTAGTGTGGTGGAGTGTTGAGCGCGGCGTTTCTTTCGTCGTCATCCCGGACTTGATCCGGGATCCATTGCGCCGCCGACGTCATGGACCCCGGATCAAGTCGGCAATTGTCCCCTTGCGCCAAGTAAGCGGCTGTTCCCCAGCGAAAGCCGGGGTCCAGGGCGCCACAAAACGACATTCGCCTGCTAACGCCCTGGGCCCCGGCTTTCGCCGGGGAGCATGTAAGTGCTCGAACGTGACAACCGCCGACCAAGTCCGGGGTGACGAAATAGGGGAGGGGGCCATCAGATGGCGCTTTCCTACATTATTTCGCTGTGCCAGCCTGTGTTTTGGCTCTTTTACCTCGTCGATATTCGCGTCTCGGCTTAAGGCGACAAAGGAGACAGTTTTGCGCGATGCGACCGTATCTTTTGTCTCCTTAAGGCCGACGCTCGAGCTGCTAAAGCCACAAAGGACACAAATTCGATGCGCCTATGCGGGGCTTTTGTGGCTTTAAGGCGAGGCGCCGACCTCATCCTCCCTGTGGCGAAGCCATGGGGAGGGGGACCGCTCGTCGCAGATGAGTGGTGGAGGGGCGGCGACGGTAGCGCCAAAGCCCCTCCGTCAGCGCTTCGCGCTGCCACCTCCCCATCGCTGCGCGACAGGGAGGATCGGGAGCATCTTGCATTGCCGCGCGCTTTGCCTGATTGGGAGCGCCAAGAAGGAGACCCGCCATGAAGACCCGCGCCGCCGTCGCATTCGAAGCGAAGAAGCCGCTCGAAATCGTCGAACTCGACCTTGAAGGCCCGAAGGCGGGCGAGGTGCTGGTCGAGATCATGGCGACGGGCATCTGCCACACCGACGCTTACACGCTCGACGGCTTCGACAGTGAGGGCATCTTCCCGAGCGTGCTGGGACACGAAGGCGCGGGCGTCGTTCGCGAAATCGGCGCGGGCGTCACCAGCGTTGTCCCCGGCGACCATGTCATCCCGCTCTACACCCCCGAATGCCGCCAGTGCAAAAGCTGTCTGAGCGGCAAGACCAACCTCTGCACCGCGATCCGCGCGACGCAGGGCAAGGGGTTGATGCCCGACGGGACGTCGCGCTTTTCGTACAAGGGTCGGACGATCTTCCATTATATGGGCTGCTCGACCTTTTCGAATTTCACCGTGCTGCCCGAAATCGCGGTCGCGAAAATTCGCGAGGACGCGCCGTTCCAGTCGAGCTGCTATATCGGTTGCGGCGTCACCACCGGCGTCGGCGCGGTCATCAACACCGCCAAGGTGCAGGTCGGCGACAATGTCGTGATCTTCGGGCTTGGCGGGATCGGGCTCAACGTGATCCAGGGCGCGCGCCTCGCGGGTGCGAAGCAGATCATCGGCGTCGACATCAACGCAACCCGAGAGGAATGGGGCCGCAAGTTCGGCATGACCGATTTCCTCAATACAAAGGGTATGAGCCGCGAAGACACGGTTGCCGCGATCGTGCAGCTGACCGACGGCGGCGCCGACTATACCTTCGACGCCACCGGCAACACCGAAGTGATGCGCACCGCATTGGAAGCCTGCCACCGCGGCTGGGGCACCTCGATCATCATCGGCGTCGCCGAGGCGGGCAAGGAGATTGCGACGCGCCCGTTCCAGCTCGTCACGGGGCGCAACTGGCGCGGCACCGCATTCGGCGGCGCGAAGGGCCGCACCGACGTGCCGAAGATCGTCGACATGTACATGACCGGCAAGATCGAGATCGACCCGATGATCACCCACGTCATGGGGCTCGAGGAGATCAACAAGGGGTTCGACCTGATGCATGCTGGGGAGAGCATCCGCAGCGTCGTCGTGTACTGAAGATTTGGCGGTTCACCCTTTCACTCCTTCATTGCGAGCGTAGCGAAGCAATCCAGAGTGGCGTAAACCGCCCTAGATTGCTTCGCTCCGCTCGCAATGACGAAATATGGGGTGGCGCGCGGATTTCGACGTTCTTCTGAATGGGGAGGAAGCATTTGACCGGACCTTATGTCCTGACCTTCAGCTGCGTTGATGCGGTCGGCATCGTCGCGGCGGTGACCGGGCTCCTTGCCGAGCGCGACGGATTCATCCTCGACAGCCAGCAATATGCCGACCTTGGTTCGGGGCGTTTTTTCATGCGCGTCGCCTTTCGCGGCGCGGGTTCGCGGTTTCCCGAGGGGCTGACCGGGGTGCAGGCAGCGTTCGCACCGATCGTCGACCGCTTTGCGATGGACGCGCGGATCAGCGATAGCGCCGCAAAACCGCGTTTCGTCATCGCGGTGTCGCAGGGTAGCCATTGCCTTAACGACCTGCTCCACCGCTGGTCGACCGGCAACCTCGCGATCGACATCGTGGCGGTGGTGTCGAACCACGAACATCAGCGGCGGCTGAGCGAATGGCATGGCGTGCCGTTTCACCATTTCCCGGTCAGCGACGCCAATCGCGCCGAGCAGGAAGCACGGATCCTCGACCTGATGGCGCGCAGTGACGCCGATTATCTGGTGCTGGCGCGTTACATGCAGGTGTTGTCGCAGGATTTGTCGGCGAAACTTTCGGGCCGCTGTGTCAATATCCACCACAGTTTCCTGCCGGGGTTCAAGGGTGCCAAGCCCTATCACCGGGCGCAGGAGCGCGGCGTGAAGCTGATCGGCGCGACGGCGCATTTCGTAACCAGCGACCTCGACGAAGGGCCGATCATCGAACAGGCGGTCGAGCGCGTCGATCACCGTGACAGCGTCGAGGATCTGATCCGCATCGGCCGCGATGTCGAGGCGCAGGTGCTGGCCAAGGCGGTGCGCTGGGTCGCCGAACAGCGGGTGCTGATCGACGGACGCAAGACCGTAGTATTTCGCTGACAGGACTGGCAGGGTTTCGGTATCGATTCGCAACGAAAAAAGGAGAGAGCGATGTACAGTCACAATATGGTCGGCACGAACGACGTGGCGAAAGCGAAGGCATTTTATGATGCGACGTTCCAGGCGCTCGGCGGCAAGCCGGGGATCCAGGACGACAAGGGCCGCCTGATCTATATGCACAATGACGGGTTGTTCCTCGTCACCCCGCCGATCGACGGCGAACCCGCGACCGCGGGCAACGGCTGCACCATCGGTTTTGCGATGGCCGACGAGGCGCAGGCCAAGGCCTGGCACGACGCCGGCGTCGCCGCGGGCGGCACCAGCATCGAAGACCCGCCGGGCGTCCGCGAAGGCGGCTTTGGCAAGCTGTACCTTGCCTATCTGCGCGATCCCGATGGCAACAAGCTGTGTGCGCTGAAGCGCCTGTAAACGGCCGATAAGATTCATGCGCGGCGAAGCGGGATTGCGGGCGGACTTATGTGCGCTGGCTATCCCCTTCGCCGAACATGCGCATGACGCGGTGTTCACCGTCGCCGAGAGCGATGCGGTCCACGCGGCGATGCCCGGCGCGCATACCAAGAATCTGTTCCTGAAGGACAAGCGCGGTGCCTTCTGGCTGGTCACCGTACCGTCCGACGCCAGGGTCGATCTGAAGCGGCTGCCCGGCGCGATCGGCTGCAAACATGTCAGTTTTGGCAAGGCGGAGGATATGGCACGCCTGCTCGGCATCACGCCGGGATCGGTGACCCCACTCGCCGCGATCAATGCCGTGCCGGAGAGCATCACCGTGGTGCTCGACGCCGCGCTGGCCGGCGCCGATCCGGTCAACGTCCACCCGCTCCGCAACACCGCGACGCTTGGGTTATCCGGCGCCGCGATCCTCGACCTGCTGCGCCATTGGGGTCATGCGCCAGTGGTCGCGGCGATCCCCGTGCAGGCTTAGCTTGCCGCCATCGCCATCCACATCGCGCCGATCAGCGCGAAGGAGCGCGTATCGCCAGTCAGCCCGCTGTTCATCTTGTTCATCACGTAACTGTACGTGGCGCGGGCATCCATATCGATGATGATCACCGATCCGCCATAGCCGCCCCAAAAGATCGTGTTCGGATTGGGCAATGGTACCAGTTCGTTGGGCAGGCCAAAGCCCATGCCGAACCGCACCGGGATGCCCAATATCAGGTCGGTGCCGGCGCTCTGTAGTTCCAGCGCCTTGCGGCAGCCCGCTTCGGACAGGATACGCTTGCCCTTGGCGATCCCACCATTGGCGAGCAGCGCATGGATTTCGGCGACGCTGCGCGCGTTGCCGGTGCCGCCCGCCGCCGGAATTTCGGCGCCGCGCCACGCCCGCGTCCGGGTGGCGAGGACGTCGATGCCGGGATTGGCAAAGGTCTTGCGCTGGATGTCGCTGGTAAAGTCGCGGGGCGTTTCGGGCGGCGGAATCAGGTCGGCGACGCGGTCGTCTTCGGACGCGGGCAGGCCGATGTGGAAATCGGCGCCGAGCGGCTCGGCGATTTCTTCGCGAAAGACGGTGCCGATCGATTTGCCGCTGATCCGGCGGACCACCTCGCCGACCAGATAGCCTTGGGTCAGCGCATGATAGCCCGGGGCGCTGCCGGGTTGCCACCATGGCGCTTGCGCCGCGAGGAGCGAGGTGGCCTTGTCCCAGTCGTAGAAATCTTCGGTCGTCATCGGCGCTTCCCAGCCCGACAGTCCGGCGCTGTGGCTCATCAACTGCGCGACGGTGACATCCTCTTTGCCGTTCGCGGCGAATTCGGGCCAGTAACGCACGACCGGCGCGGCAAAATCAAGTTCGCCGCGGTCGGCAAAAAGCAGCGCGGTGAGCGCGGTCATCGTCTTGGTCGTCGAATAGACGTTGACGATCGTGTCGGCCTGCCATGGCCGCGTCTTCGCTTCGTCAGCATGGCCGCCCCACAGGTCGACCACCGTCTCGCCCTCGATCGTCGCGCAGAACGACACGCCGACGTCGGTCCCCGCGGCAAGGCTGGCCGCCATGCCGAGGCGAACGGCGGCGAAGCGGTCTTGGCAGGTTCCATGGATGGCGTTATCGGACATGTGGCGCGTCTCCCCTTTGGATTTTCTGTCAGCATGGCCTAGGCTGGCGAAAAGACAAGCAGGACGAACCATGACCCTAGATACCCTCTCCACCGTTCGCAGCCATGGTGGCACGCAAGGCGTGTATAGGCATGCCAGCACGACCACCGGCACCGACATGACCTTTGCGGTCTTCGTTCCCGATCACGAACCCGGCGCGAAGTTGCCCGTGCTGTGGTATCTGTCGGGGCTGACCTGCACCCATGCCAATGTGATGGAAAAGGGCGAATATCGCGCCGCGTGCGCCGAGCAAGGCATCATTTTTGTCGCGCCCGATACGTCGCCGCGCGGTGACGGCGTTCCCGACGATCCCGATGCGGCGTGGGATTTCGGGCTGGGCGCAGGCTTTTACGTCGATGCGACCGAGGAGCCGTGGGCGAAAAACTACCGGATGCGGTCTTATGTCGAGGACGAGCTGCCGTCGCTGATCCTGCGCGAATTTGCCGCCGCCGACATGACGCGGCAAGGGATTACCGGCCATTCGATGGGCGGTCATGGCGCACTGACGGTGGCGTTGCGGACACCCGACCGCTTCAAGTCGGTATCGGCCTTCTCGCCGATCGTCGCGCCGCTGCAATGCCCGTGGGGCGAGAAGGCGCTCGGCAATTACCTCGGCGATGATCGCGCAGCGTGGACGGTTTATGACGCCTGCGCGCTGATCGCGGGCGGAGCGCGAGTGGCCGACCTGCTCGTCGACCAGGGCGAGGCGGATAATTTCCTGACCGAGCAATTGAAGACGCACCTGCTGGTCGAGGCGTGCGAACTGGCGGGGCAAAAGGCCGAAATCCGGATGCAGCCGGGGTATGACCACAGCTATTACTTCATCTCGACCTTTCTGGCCGAGCATGTCGCGTGGCATGCGGAACGGTTAAGGGCGTAGAGGCACCCCTCCCTGAAAGGGAGGGGTAGCGAGACTTGCCAGCTTGCTGGCTAGTCGCAGCTAGGGGTGGGTTATGCAGGAGAGCGCAGACGCTCGCTTTGCTCGCACCCACCCCCAGCCCCTCCATTTCAGGGAGGGGAGTTCAAGGGATCAACAACGTCGATCCGGTCGTCCGCCCGGCTTCCAGATCGGCATGCGCGCGCGCCGCGTCCTGTAACGCATAGCGCTGGCCGACGGTAATTTTCACCGCGCCGCTTTCGATCATCTCGAACACCCGCGCCGCGCCCGCAGCGCGTTCGCCGGGGTGGAGATAATAGTCGAATAGCGTCGGCCGGGTGACAAACTGCGAGCCATGCTGCGCCAGCACGCCCAGGTTCACCCCGGTCACCGGCCCGCCGGCATTGCCATAGCTGACGATCAGCCCGCGCCGCGCAGTGGCCTTGAGGGAAACTTCCCATGTCGCCATGCCGATGCCGTCGAAGGTCACCGGCACGCCTTGGCCGTCGGTGATTTCGCGGACGTGCGCGGCGACGTCGTCGCTCTTGTACATCAGCACATGGTCGGCACCGGCCTCGCGCGCGGCGTGGGCCTTGGCTTCGGTGCTGACGGTACCGATGACGGTCGCGCCGATTGCCTTCAGCCACTGCGTCAGAATCAGGCCGACCCCGCCCGCGGCGGCATGAACCAGCACCGGCCAGCCGGCTTCGACTTTCGCACAGCGTTCGACGAGCATCTCCACGGTGCACGCCTTGAGCAATGCGGCGGCGGCGGTTTCGTCGTCGATGGTGGCGGGAAGCTTGAACAGCGACGCCGCGCTGACCAGCCGGGCGCTGGCGTAAGCGCTGCGCTCGGGGCCGAAGGTCGCGGCGCGATCGCCGGGCTGGAAGCCGGTCACGCCTTCGCCGACGGCGACAACTTCACCGGCGGATTCGACGCCGAGGCCGCTGGGAAGGGGAACCGGATAGGTGCCGTCGCGGTGATAGGTGTCGAGATAGTTGAGCCCGACTGCGGTCTGGCGGAGCAGGACTTGGCCGGGACCGGGTTCGCCCAGCGTCACCTCGCGCCAGTCGATGACCTCGGGTCCGCCCTGGCTTTCGATAAAGGCTTGGGTTGCTTGCATGTGCGCTCTCCTGCTGTCCGGTCCATCTGGGACGGCACATAGGGTCGCGCAAGGGTGGTGCGACAAAACCCCTCCCATGAAGGGGAGGGGTTTAGCTCGGCTTACTTGCTCGGACGGCGCGGGCTGCGCTGGCCGAAGGGCTTGGGCTTGTAGCGATCGGTCGGCTTGCCGCCCGGGCCGCCAGGACCACGCGGACGATCGCCAAAGCTGCGGTCGCCGCCGGGCGCGCGGCCGAGCGTGCTGCGCGGGGCGCCATCGCGGGGGCCGCTATGGCCGCCCGAATGCCCACCCTTTTCGCGGCGCGGCGGATAGGTCGGGCCGTCGGGTGCGGGGGTGATCGCGACGCCGCTTTCGTCTTCGCCATCTTCATTGGCGCTGCGGATCACCGCCTCGGCAAAGCGGTCGGCAATGGCGCGCGGGATGTTGAACATCGTTTCCTTGGGGCCGATACGGATCGCGCCGATCTCGTTCTTGCTGACATGGCCGCGGCGGCACAGCAGCGGCAGGATCCAGCGCGGGTCGGCGTTCTGGTGGCGGCCGATGTTCAGGCGGAACCAGACGCTGTCCTCGAACCCTTCGCGCTGGTCGCCACCGGCGCCGCGTTCCGGACGTTCGAAACGCTCGCCGCGCTCGGGACGGCCGGCGGTGTCGCGGCCGCGGGCGCTGTTGTCGATGAGGTCTTCGGGGGGCGGCATCAGCGCACGGTGCATCTGAACAAGCGAGGCGGCGATATCCTCGGGGGTGCGCTCGGCCATCAGGCGCTGCGCGAGTTCGATATCTTCTGCTTCATGCTCGACGGTGGTGAGCAGCTTTTCCATCAGCCGTTCCTGATCGCGCTTGCGCACGTCGGCGGCGGTCGGGGCGTCCATCCATTCGGCCTCGATCCGGGCGCCGCGCAGCATGCCGTCGACGCGGCGGCGGCGCGGATAGGGGACGATGATGACCGCGGTGCCCTTTTTGCCCGCGCGGCCGGTGCGGCCCGAACGGTGCTGGAGTGCTTCGGCGTCGCGGGGAATTTCGACGTGGATCACGAGGCTGAGCGTCGGCAGATCGATGCCGCGCGCGGCGACGTCGGTCGCGACGCAAACCTTGGCGCGGCGATCGCGCAGCGCTTGCAGCGCCGCGTTGCGTTCATTCTGGCTATGCTCGCCCGACAGGGCGACCGCGGCGAAACCGCGCTCGACGAGACTGGCGTGGAGGCGGCGGACATTGTCGCGCGTGGCGCAGAACAGCATCGCGGTTTCGGCGTCGTGGAGGCGGAGCAGGTTGACCACTGCACCCTCGATGTCGGCGGGTGCGACGGTGACGGCCTGATAGGCGATGTCGCCATGACCGCGGTCCTGGCCGACGGTCGAAATGCGCAGGGCGTTCGTCTGGTATCGCTTGGCGAGCTGGACGATCGGGTTGGGGATCGTCGCCGAGAAGAGCAGGGTGCGGCGCGTTGCGGGGGTGCCGTCGAGGATTTCCTCAAGGTCGTCGCGAAAGCCCATGTCGAGCATTTCATCGGCCTCGTCGAGGACCGCGACGCGCAGCGCCGACAGGTCGAGCGCGCCGCGTTCGAGGTGATCGCGCAGGCGTCCGGGGGTGCCGACTACGATCTGCACGCCCTGACCAAGCGCGCGGCGTTCCTTGCTGGCGTCCATGCCGCCGACACAGGTCGCGATGCGCGCCCCGGCCTTGGCGTAAAGCCAGCTCAGCTCACGGCTGACCTGCAGCGCGAGTTCGCGGGTCGGGGCGATGATCAGCGCGAGCGGCGAGGTGGCGAACGGCAGGCGGCCATCCTCGATCAGCTCGTCACCCATTGCGAGGCCAAAGGCGACGGTCTTGCCCGACCCGGTCTGGGCGGAGACGAGCAGGTCGCGGCCCTTCGCGTTGTCTTCGCTGACTTGCGATTGAACGGGGGTGAGCGCTTCATAGCCGCGCGCGGTCAGGGCGTCCGAAAGGACGGGAGAAAGATTTTCGAAAGTCATTATTATCTCAATAGCATAGGCGGTCACCGGTGCGGTGACGGGCCGATAGAAGGGGCTCAATGGGCTTAAATCACCTGTCCGGCAGCGTGTCCGCTCGCCCAGGCCCATTGAAAATTATAGCCGCCTAACCACCCAGTGACATCTACGGCCTCGCCGACCGCATAGAGGTTTGCAACGGTTTTGGCCACCATTGTTTGCGATGACAGGCTGGCGGTCGAAATTCCGCCCACTGTGACCTCGGCTTTGGCGAAGCCTTCGGTGCCGTTGGGGCGGAAATCCCAGCGAGCGAGACGCGATTCGGCATCGGCGAGTTTGCGGTCGGTTTGCGCCGCGAGTTCGCCGGGCAGCGCAAGGCGTTCGGCGAGCGTTTCGGCGAGGCGGTCGGGAAGCAGGGCGCCGAGCGCGGCGCGCACCGTGGCGCGCGGACGGGTGCGTTTGGCTTCCCGCAACCAGTCGCCCGGTGCGCCGGGCAGGAAGTCGATCGTGACCGGATCGCCGTGGCGCCAATAGCTGCTTGCTTGCAGAATCGCCGGACCCGAGAGGCCGCGATGCGTAAAGAGCGCTGCCTCGCGAAACGCTGCCTTGCCTGCGCGCGCCTCGACGGGCGCGGCGATTCCCGACAATTCGCGGAACAACACATCGCCGCCGCCGAGCGTCAGCGGAACAAGCGCGGGGCGGGGCTCGACGACCTTGAGGCCGAACTGGCGGGCGAGATCATAGGCGAAGCCCGTCGCGCCCATTTGCGGGATCGAGGGACCACCGGTAGCTATCACCAGCGCCGGGGCGCTGAAACTCTGGTCGCCGAACCGGACTGTGAACTTGCCGTCGGCATGGGTGACGTCGCTCACCGGCTGACCGGTGCGGACATCGACCTTGCCCTTTGCGCATTCCTCCAGCAGCATCGCGACGATCTGTTTCGCCGATCCGTCGCAGAACAGCTGGCCCAGCGTCTTTTCATGATGCGCGATGCCATAGCGATCGACGAGCGCGATGAAGTCGGCGGGCGTATAGCGCGCCAGCGCCGATTTGGCGAAATGCGGGTTCGCCGAGATAAAGCGGTCGGGCGCCGTGTTCACATTGGTAAAATTGCAGCGTCCGCCGCCCGAGATGAGGATTTTCTTCCCCACCTGATCGGCATGGTCGAGCAACAGCACGCGGCGGCCGCGCTGCCCCGCGACCGCGGCGCACATCAGCCCGGCCGCGCCGGCGCCCAGCACGATGACATCAAATTCATTGGTGGACATGATGGCTCAGTGCAGCTTGGCGATCGGTAGGCTGTCGGCCTTGGCGCGCGCCTTCACCGATTCCTCGCTGCGCGTCAGCGCCTTGGCGATCGACTTCAGCGGCATGCCCTTTTTGGCGAGCGTGTGCAGCTTGTCGATCTCGGCCGGGGTCCACGGTTGTTTGTGGCGTTCGAACTTGTCTTTCATGCTTGCGTCTCCGGATCGGTTTCGACGGCGACGATGGTAATGGCGTCCTCGCGGTCCTGATATTCGACGCTCTCGCCGACCTCGGCGCCCATCAAGGCGCGGGCCAGCGGCGCCGAAAAGGCGACGCATCCCAGCGCCGGGTCGGCCTCGTCGCCGCCAACGATGGTGATCGTCTTTTCGGCCTTGTTCAGGCGATAGGTCACGCGGCTGCCGATCCCGATGCTGCCGTCGGCGGGCGGCGCCTGAACGTCGGCGGTCGATTGACGGGTGTGAAAATAGCGCAGGCGCCGCTGCAATTTCTTGCGGGCGTCCTCGTCGGTTGTCGCCGCGATCTCGATTTCGAGCTTCACCACTTCGTCGCCGAGCAGCCGCAGGCCGCGCGGCGTTACCCAGTTCGGGCCGACCGCAATGGGCAGCTCGAACTCAGGTTCCTTATGCTCATCGTCGCCCTCGCGGCGAAACGCTACGCTCATGGTCTGGCTTTCCGGTCGAAATCGCAAAAACCGCCCCTGCGCGCCGAAGGTGGCGACAAAATGGCGCGGCCCGTCGACGGCCGGCGTAACCTTCCGGCGATCGGCCGCGAAACTCCTGTCGATGCCATCCCCCGCATCATCCATATTCCAAGGGAGTATCCAATATGTCGAATAGCCTGAAACTGTCGCTCGCCGCGTCCGCCGTCCTTGCGATGGCCGCCGGTGCGGTGGCCGTGCCCGCCGTCGCCGCCGATGGCGCCAAGGAAAAATGCTATGGCGTGTCGCTGAAGGGCAAGAATGATTGCGCCGCCGGTCCGGGTACCAGCTGCGCCGGTACGTCGACGGTCGATTATCAGGGCAACGCGTGGAAGAATGTCGCCAAGGGCAGCTGCGAAAAGATGGGCGGCACGCTGGCCGCGCACAAGGGCAATGCCAAGCCGGTCGCCAAGAAGAGCTGAGCCAAGTGCCCCCCCGTCCGCTCCGTGACTTGCCGCAGCGCGCCGGTTTCGGGCTGAAGCCCGAACATTATGCCGACGTGCTGGCGGCGGCGGAGCGGGCATCCCCGCCCGCTTGGGCCGAAGTCCATCCCCAAAATTACTTCGGCGCAGGCGGGCCTCCGCACCGCTGGCTGACGGCGATTGCGGACCATGTGCCGCTGAGTTTCCATTCGGTCGGGCTTTCGCTGGGATCGGCGACGGGTGTCGAACTTGCCGAGCTGGAATCGCTCGCGTTGCTATGCGATCGTTATGAACCGGCGATGGTTTCGGATCACCTGAGCTGGAGCAACGGGCCGGACGACAAATTCCCCGACCTGCTGCCCATTCCTTACAGTCATGCGGCGCTCGACCATTTCGTGCGCGAAGTCGGCCGCGTGCAGGACCGGTTGGGGCGAGCGATGCTGATCGAAAATCCCTCGCGTTACCTCGCCTATGCCGCGGACGATTGGGGCGAGGTCGATTTCCTCCACGAACTGTGCCGCCGAAGCGGTTGCGGCCTGCTGCTCGATATCAACAATGTCGAGGTGTCGGCGTTCAACCTGGGGCTTGATCCGGCACCATGGCTCGATGCGTTCGATCCGGCGCTGGTCGGCGAGGTGCATGTTGCGGGACATAGCCGCAAGGCCGACGATATGGGCGGCACGATCGCGATCGACGACCATGGATCATCGGTGCGCGACAGTTGTTGGGATTTGCTCGCGGCCTTTCTTCGCCGCGCCGGGCCGAAGCCGGTGCTTGTCGAATGGGATAGTGATGTTCCTGACTATGCAACGCTGATGACCGAAGTGGCCAAGGCCGACGCGCTGCTGGCGCGCGAGCCGGTCGATGCGTGAGGCGCAGGCGGCGATCGCCGCGACGCTGCTCCGCGGCCCGGGCCATCTGCCCGCCAACCTGTTTGCGGGCGGTGCCGCCGCCGTGCTGCGTGGGCTGCGGGTTCATGCCAACACCATCTCGCACGCGCGGCTGGTCGCGCTCGAAGACACATTCCCGCGCACCCGCGAATATCTGGGCGCCACCGAGTTCAACCGCGTTTCGCGCGCCTTCATCGACGTTGGCGGCGCGCAGGGCAGGTCGTTGGCGGTGATCGGGGCGGCCTTTCCGGACTGGCTCGCCGATCCGGTCGCCGCCGATCTCGCGCGCGTCGAATGGACGTGGCTCGAAAGCTATCACGCCGCCGACGCTTCCGCGCTGACGCTTGCCGATCTGGCCGGGCTCGACGAAGCGGCACTGCTCGATCTTGTCGTGCAGTGCCATCCGGCGATGCGTGTCGTGACGCTGTCGCGCGCCATCGCGCCACTCGTCGATCCCGGCTTTGCGCGCGACGTCCGGGCGCTGCTTATCGCGCGGCCCGATGCCGAGGCGCGGGTTTTCGCGATCACCGATGCTGATGTGGCCGTATTGGCCATGGCGCAGGAATTTGCGCCGCTCGGTAACCTCATCGCACATCTTGCCGAAAGGCATCCAGAAGGCGGTGGCGCCGTCGCGGCATTGATCGCCGCCGGGGCGTTCGAGAGGGTTTAAGAGATGACGCGGGCAATTGCACTTTACGATCGCGGTGTTGCGCTGGCCGCAGGCCGGTTCCCCGAAGCCATCGCGCTGCTGCTGCTGCGCCTTGCGCTTGCTGGCGTGTTTTGGCGATCGGGACAGACCAAGGTGATCGAAGGCGGGGTGCTGCAGATCGACCCGTCGCAATATGATCTGTTCGCGTCGGAATTTTCCGGCCTGCCGCTCGATCCGGCGATTGCGGTGCCCCTGACCACTTACGCCGAACATCTGTTTCCGATCCTGCTGCTTCTCGGTCTGGCGACGCGGCTGTCGGCGGGCGCCTTGCTGATGATGACGCTGGTGATCCAGATCTTTGTGTTTCCCGACGCCTGGTGGCCCGTCCACTCGCTGTGGGTCGCGATGGCCGCGATATTGATCGTGCGCGGCGGCGGGCTGTTCTCGCTCGACACAATCATTGCTAGGCTGCGGCGCAAATGAGCATCGACGAACCCTCGCTGGCGCGGTTGATGGCGGCATCGCAGCGCGGTGATCGCGCCGCCTATCGCGCGCTGCTGGGCGATTCGGGCAAATGGCTGGCGCGCTATTTTGCGCGCCGCATCGCGCCGCACCAGATCGACGATCTGGTGCAGGAAACTTTGGTGTCGGTGCACCGCAAGCTTGCCACCTGGGACAACAGTCGGCCGTTCCTGCCCTGGCTGGCGGCGATCGCGCGCTATCGCTGGATCGACATGTTGCGCCGCCAGCGCGATGAGGTCGAACTGGGCGAGGGCGACGCGGCGGTCGGGGCCGAGGACGAGGTCGTCCACGCGCGCCTCAGCCTCGACCGCATGCTCACCCTGCTTCCCGCGGGACAGGCGCAGGCGATCACACTGGTCAAGATCGAAGGCGCCTCGATCGCCGAGGCGTCGCAGATCTGCGGCCAGAGCGAGTCGCTGGTGAAAGTGAATATCCATCGCGGGCTAAAGAAGCTGGCGCAATTGATTGAGAGCGAATGAGATGACGAATGTATCGATCGACAATCTGATCGAGGATCTGGCGGGCGAACTCGAACCCGTGCGCCCGCGCCGCGTCGCGCGCGGGTCTTTGTGGGTCGCCGGCGGCTGGGTCGCTGGCGCGCTATTGCTGTTGTGGTTTGTCGGTCCCCGACACGATCTGGCCGAGGGCGCGATGATGCCGCCGCTGCCCTTGCTCGCCTTTTGGCTGATTGTTGCATTGGGTTTTGCTGCGGCGTGGAGCGCGTTGCGGATGGGGTTGCCCGGTGTCGGCCGCGATTATAGCGGTTGGCGCTGGGCCGGACTGACGGCGCTTGCCTTGCCCTTTTCCGCGCTCGTCATGGCGTTTGGCGATGGTCATGCGGCGTTGGAAGCGGCGCACCCCGAAAACGGGATGCACTGTTTGGCGCAGGGCGTGTTCGCGGGTCTGGGGGTCGGCGCGGCGCTGTTCGCCTGGCTGAAGGGCGGGGCGCCGACGTCGCCGTCGCGCGCCGGTTGGGTGGTCGGCATTGCGGCCGGGGCTGCGGGCGCGACGATCGTCGCGCTGCACTGCGCGTCGAACGACATGATGCATCTCGCGCTGTGGCACGGGCTGGCGGTCGTACTGTCGGGCGTCGCCGGGCGGGTGCTGCTGGCACCGTTGCTGCGCTGGTAGGGCCGCTGGACAAAACATCTCCTTTGTGTATTATGCGTGTAATACACAAAGGAGATTGGCGATGCGTAATTGGACGATGGCGGTGCTGCCGCTGGCTTTGGCGATGACGGTCACCGCGTGCAGCGGTGCCGACCACAAGGACGGCGAGCGGTCGGGTAAAGGCGAAGCCGCGCGGACCGCCGACGCTGGTCCCGTCGCCACCAAAAGCTATGGCCTCACCGGTTTCACCGAAATCAAGGTTGCCGGCCCCGACGACGTTACCATCCGCCAAGGCGATGCCTTTTCGATCAGCGCCAAGGGGCCGCAAGTGATCCTCGACAGGCTCGAGATCGAGGTCGATGGTCCGACGCTCTCGATCGGGCGTAAGCGCGAAGGGTTCAGCTTTTCGGGCCGCGACGACGATGATGTCGAGATTACGATCACCATGCCCCGTCTCAACGGGGTGCGCCTGACCGGGTCGGGATCGATCGACGCCGACCGCATCGACGGCGACGCGGTGGAGGCGGTGGTCACGGGATCGGGCGACCTCAAGATCGCGAAACTCACCGGCAAGCGGGCCGACATCAGCGTGTCGGGGTCAGGCGACATCGAAATTGGCGGCGGGACGGTTGCCGCGGGCGAGTATAGCGTGACCGGATCGGGTGACATCGACGCCGACGGGCTCGTTGCCCAGACGTTAGAGGCTTCGGTCACCGGATCGGGCAATATTGAGGCGCAGGCTACCGGGACCGCCGACGTCAACATCCTGGGATCGGGTGATGTGACGCTGGGTGGCGGCGGCAAATGTTCGTCGCGCCAGCTGGGTTCGGGTTCAGTCACCTGCAAATAAGGCAGTGCTGGTGCCGCCTGCCCGGACCGGGTAAGGCGGCACCATGACCCTTGTCCTCCGAAGCGCCGCACTGGCGGCAGTCGTCCTGCTCGCTATCGCCCCGGCTGCGGCGGCCGAAAAACGCTTCGGGCTGACCAGCTTCGAGGCGATCGAGGTCAATGCCGACTATATCGTCGAAGTGACGACCCGCGCGCCCGTCGGCGCAGTCGCGACCGGACCACAGGATGCGCTCGACCGGGTGACCATCGAGGCGCGCGACGGACGGCTTGTGATCGGCCAGCGCCAGTTTGCGGGCGATGCAGAGCGGCGGGCGCCGCGCGGTGCGGTGACGATCCGCATCAACGCTGCAAACCTGCGCTCCGCGACGATGGGCGGCGCCGGGGCGCTGCGGATCGACCAGATGAAAGGCGCACGGGTGACCGTTGGGCTGCGCGGCCCCGGCTCGTTTGCAGTGGGCGCGATAGCGACCGATCGGCTGTCGGTCGCGATGATCGGCAACGGCACGATGACGTTGGGTGGGACCGCGAAACAGGCGCAGATGACGGTGTCGGGTGCGGGGATGTTCGATGCGGGCGCGCTGAAGGTCGATATGCTCACCTTCGATGGCGAAGGCGCGGGCGATTACAGGCTGCATGCGGTCAAGACCGCCGGAGTGACCGCGCGCGGGGTCGGCAAGACTCTGGTGCTCGGCAAACCGGTGTGCACCGTGCGCAATGTCGGTGCCGGGTCGGTGCAATGCGGGACGGCGAAGCGTTAATTTGGTCCGCTGTCAGATTTCCGTTCGTGTCGAGCGAAGTCGAGACACCCATCATGGTAGCGCCAACCCGACGGGTGTCTCGACTTCGCTCGACACGAACGGATTATAACGGACCATAGGGCCGCTAGCGGATCAATGCCCCGCCGTGCCCAACCCGTCGATCTTCTTCGACTGGCGCATGATCAGCCCCGGAAACCAGCGCGCGAGGCGTGACAACCGCTTGGCCATCTTGCCGACCGTCGTGTGGACCTTATCGCCGTGTACCGCCGCCCACGCCGCCTCGGCCACGCGTTCGACCGGAACGATCTCGAACCCGCTTTGCGACAGACGATCGCGCGCCGGCGCATTGCTGTCGGCGCTGACCTGATCGAGCAGCGGCGTGTCGATGAACCCCGGCATCAGCGAGCGGACCTTGATGCCATGTTTGGCAAACTCGATCTCCAGCGCCTCGGTGAGCCCGCGCACCGCGAATTTGGTCGCCGAATAGATGGCGAGCCCGGCGACGCCGTAAAAGCCCGACGCCGACCCGGTGTTGAGGATCGTCGATCCCGGCGTCGCGCGCAGCAAGGGCAGCGCGGCATAGATGCCGTTGACGACGCCGCCGAAATTGATCGTGATCAGCCGGTCGGCTTCGGCGGGCGGCATGTCGGCGAACTGGCCGCCGGTGCCGATCCCGGCGTTGTTGAACAGGACGTCGAGGCGGCCGCCGCTTTCCTTGGCAAAGGCATCGAGTGCAGCGGCCCACTGGTCGCGGTCGCGCACGTCCATCACATGGCGCGAAGAGGCGCCATCGGGCAGCAGCGCGGCGGTTTCGTCGATCCCGGCGCGGTTGACGTCGGCGATCCCGACGAACCAGCCCTGGCCAGCGAAATGGCGCGCGACGGCGCGGCCAATGCCCGATCCCCCGCCGGTGATGAAAATCGCCTTCCGTGCCATCCGCCCCTCCTTACATTGTTGTCAGTGAGACTTGATGCGAAGCGGGCGTTTGCGTCAAGCGGCAATCGCCGCTTGGCAAGGTCGCGGGCGGCTGGCTAAGAGGGCAGCGATGACCTGCGGCCTGCGCCTGATCCTCCTGTCGTTGCTGCTTTTGTGCGCCGGACTGACCAACCCGGCGCGCGCCGAGGTGGTCGTGAGCTTTTACAGCCATGATTTCGGTGACCGTTTTCCGCACGCTTTCATCGTGCTGAACGGCAAGCTCGACGCGACGGGGGAAGTGGTGGAAGCCAACTACGGCTTTACCGCGACATCGGTCAGCCCGGCGATCCTGCTGGGGTCGGTCAAGGGCGAGGTGCAGACGTCCAAGCCGGACTATATCGCGAAAAGCGACCGCCAGTTCGACGTGACGATCGACGATGCGACCTATGTGCGGTTGATGGCGAAGGTTGCCGAATGGCGCGACCGAGAGCAACCGAGTTACAGCCTGAGCAAACGCAACTGCGTGCATTTCGTGATGGAACTGGCGGAGGTTATTGGATTGCAGGTCAACCGCAAGAGCAAGCTGTTCAAGAAACCGCGGAGTTTCCTGATCGAGGTGAAGGGGCTTAACCCAGGGGTGGGTTGACGGCGGCTCTCGATCGTTCACGGACATAGTTCCTCCTTGTGGCGCAGCCATGGGGAGGTGGCAGCGCGAAGCGCTGACGGAGGGGCCATGGCGCGACGCTGCCGCCCCTCCACCATCCGCTTCGCGGACGGTCCCCCTCCCCACGGCTACGCCGCAGGGAGGATTGGCTAGGTCCGCTTTCCACCCCAAAGCAGACTTAAATCCGGTCGGGGCGGTCCTGCCCGCGAATCGCACCCCCTAGACGCCGTCCCGCTTTCACCCTATGTTCAGGGAACGGGGCGTAATATCTTATGCTTCGACGACAACAGGGGCGATTCTTGCGGTTATTGCTGACCCTTTTGGCATTGCTGACCGGTCTGGCGACGGCCGACCGGGCCGTTGCCGCGCCTGCCGTTCCGGCGGCGATGGGGGCGCTTGTCCTGCTTGCCGAAACCGCGGGGCAGGCCGAAGTCAGCGATAGCGAACGCCGCCCGACCACGACGACGCCGACCCGGCGATCGAGCGGTGGCGGCACCGGCCGCAAGCCGCGCAAAGCCCCGCCGCCGCATCTTCCCGGCCTGCTCACCGGCAGCGACCGCGCGCTCGAATAGAGCGACGCCTTAGCGTCCTGTTGCTCAGGCGCCGCCTCGCTTCGGGGCATTTTGCATATTCTTGCGGCGATCGCGCCGCCTGCCCATTCTAATCCCAAGGAATCCCTAATGTTTTCTGGCCTCGCCAAGAGCCTGTTCGGCTCGTCCAACGACCGTTATGTCGCCTCGATCCGCAAGGTCGTCGACAAGATCAATGCCTTTGAACCCACCATGCAGGCGTTCGACGACGCGACGCTGCAGGCGCAGACGCCGAAATTCCGCGCTAGGCTCGAAGCCGGCGAAACGCTCGACGACATCCTGCCCGAAGCCTTTGCGACCGTCCGCGAAACCGCGGTCCGCACCCTCGGCATGCGCCATTTCGATGTGCAGATGATCGGCGGCATCGTCATGCATCGCGGCGAGATCGCCGAAATGGGTACCGGCGAAGGCAAGACTTTGGTCGCGACGCTCGCCGCTTATCTGAACGCGCTGGAGGGCAAGGGCGTCCATGTCGTGACCGTCAACGACTATCTCGCCCGCCGCGACGCCGAATGGATGGGACAGGTCTATAGCTTCTTGGGGCTGACCACCGGGATCATCGTCCCCAACCTCAACGAAATGCAGCGCCGCGACGCCTATGGCAGCGACATCACCTATGCGACGAACAACGAGCTGGGGTTCGATTATCTGCGCGACAATATGAAGTTCGACCGCGAGCAGATGGTCCACCGTACCTTCAATTTCGCGATCGTCGACGAAGTCGATTCGATCCTGATCGACGAAGCGCGCACCCCGCTGATCATCTCCGGCCCGACCGATGACAAGTCGGAGCTCTATATTCGCGTCAATGAGGTCGTCCTCAATCTGACCGAGGATGATTATGAGAAGGACGAAAAGTCCAAGTCGATCAACCTGACCGAAGATGGCACCGAGCATGTCGAGCGCCTGCTCGAAGATGCCGGGCTGCTCCAAGGCAGCAACCTTTACGACATCGAGAACACCCAGGTCGTGCACCACGTCAATCAGGCGCTGAAAGCGATCCAGATGTTCCGCATCGACACCGATTACATCGTCAAGGACGGCAAGGTTGTCATCATCGATGAATTCACGGGTCGCATGATGGACGGGCGCCGCTGGTCCGACGGTCTGCACCAGGCGGTCGAAGCCAAGGAAGGCGTGCAGATCGAGCCCGAGAACCAGACGCTGGCGTCGATCACCTTCCAGAATTATTTCCGCATGTACCCGAAACTGTCGGGCATGACCGGCACCGCGGCGACCGAGGCCGCCGAATTCTTCGACATCTACAAGATGAATGTCGTGAACATCCCGACCAACCGTCCGATCGCGCGGATCGACGACGAGGATGAATTTTACAAGAATATCACCGACAAGTTCGGTGCCATCGCCAAGACGATCCGCGAAGCGAACGAGCGCGGCCAGCCGGTGCTGGTCGGCACTGTGTCGATCGAAAAATCCGAGCTGCTGTCGTCCTACCTTGAAAAGGAAGGCGTTGCGCACAGCGTGCTCAACGCGCGCTTCCACGAAAGCGAGGCGCATATCGTCGCGCAGGCGGGGCGCACCGGTGCGGTGACCATTGCCACCAACATGGCGGGCCGCGGCACCGACATCAAATTGGGCGGCAACGAAGAATTCCGCATCGACGACGAGCTGAAGGATGTCCCCGAAGGCCCCGAGCGCGAAGCGGGTATTGCGCGTATCACCGCCGAAGTCGCCGCCGAGCGTGAAGCGGTGAAGGCATCGGGCGGGCTGTTCGTGCTCGCGACCGAGCGCCACGAAAGCCGCCGCATCGATAACCAGCTGCGCGGCCGTTCGGGACGTCAGGGCGACCCCGGCCTGTCGAAATTCTACCTCTGCCTCGACGACGATCTGCTGCGCATTTTCGGTCCCGACACCTTGTTCTCCAAGATGATGAACAAGAATCTCGAGGACGGCGAAGCGATCGGGTCGAAATGGCTGTCGAAGGCGATCGAGACCGCACAGAAAAAGGTCGAGGCGCGCAACTACGACATCCGCAAACAGGTCGTCGAATATGACAACGTCATGAACGACCAGCGCAAGGTGATTTACGAGCAGCGCGGCGAGATCATCGACAGCGAGACCGTCGACGAAGTGATGATCGCGATGCGTGCCGAGACGGTCAACGCGATCGTCGCCGACGCCTGTCCGCCGGGCAGCTATCCCGAACAGTGGAATATCGAGCAGATGAAGGAGCGGGTCGCCAATATCCTCGACCTCAATCCGCCGATCGACGCGTGGATGGAAGAAGACGCGGTTGACGCCGAAATTTTCGAAGAGCGCATCCAGGCAATGGCCGATGCGGTCGCGGCCGAAAAGGCCGGGCTGGTCGACGCCGATACGTGGAAGGGCATCGAAAAGTCGGTGCTGCTCCAGACGCTCGATCATCAATGGAAAGAGCATCTCGCGACGCTCGACGCGCTGCGTCAGGTCGTGTTCCTGCGCGCCTATGCCCAGAAGCAGCCGATCAACGAATATAAGCAGGAAGCCTTTGCGCTGTTCGAGCGCATGTTGTCGAACATCCGCGAGGACGTGACGCGCACCGTCGCGCGCATCGACCTGCGCTTTGAAGAGCCGGATGCGATGCCGCTGCCCGACCTGCCCGATTTCCTGACAACGCACATCGACCCGTTCACCGGCGAAGATAACAGCGCCGACATCGATGGCGGCGCGTTGGGGGTGATTGCGAATACGCTGCCGCCGATGCAGTCGCCGCGGCCCGATATGCCGGAGGGTGAGAACCCCTATGCGTCGCTGGAGATCAGCCGCAACGCGCCGTGTCCGTGCGGGTCGGGGCGCAAGTATAAGCATTGCCACGGCCAGATCTGATGACGGACGCGGGCCGGATCGAGCTGCGGCTGCGGATCCGGCTTGGCAACGCCATCGCGATGGGCCCGGGCAAGGCTGACCTGCTCGACGCGATCGACGCCGCGGGTTCAATCTCGGCGGCGGCGCGTAATCTGGGTATGAGCTATCGCCGTGCGTGGCTGCTCGTCGAGGAAATGAACGGCTGTTTCCAAGAGCCGCTGGTTGAAACGAGGCCGGGCGCGGGCGCGCGGCTGAGCGGGACGGCGCGGACGGTACTGGCCGCCTATCGGACCAGCGATGCGGCGGCGCAGGCCGCGGTGGAAAAGGCGGCGGCGGCGATCGTCGCCACGCTCCGATCAGGGCGCCCGGACGACAAGTAGCCGGACGCTGGCGGCCTCGGCTTTCGATAGTGCCAGCTCGTAAGTCCCTGTCGTCAGGGTGAACCACACGACCTTGCGGATGCCCGAACAGGCAGGGCCATGGCCGTGGCCAACCGATGCCAGCGGCGCGCCGTTCGCGACGAGGTCGATCCAGACCTTGCCATCGGCGGCAATCCCGTAGCGGCCTATGTCGGTGATGCTGAGCGGCCGTGACGCCGCGCCATTTTCAACCCTGAGGGCAACCGGATGGCCGACCTTGGCCGCGGCTGCGCCGTCGTCGGGCAGCGCCCAGGCGGCGAACGGGGTAGCGCCGAGGTCGGCGGGTGCGGCGCAGCGCGCGGTCACCGGTTCGGCGGCGGCGGCCGTTGCGATAGCCGCGAGCAGCATGGCGAGCAGGGCACGGTTCGGCGGCATGGCTATCATTCCTTCGGTCTGGCAAATCTATATTCGATTGTATATGGCTTGGCACGTCTGACAAGGGGGATTTCATGGGTGGACTGGCGATCGCTTTCGGTTTCACAGCGCTGCTGTATGCCGCGGTCGGTTTCGGCGGCGGATCGACCTACACCGCGCTGCTGTTGCTCGGCGGGGTCGCGGTCGGGCTTGTTCCGGCGATCAGCCTGGCGTGCAATGTCATCGTGGTCAGCGGCGGGACGATCCGCTTCGCGCGCGCGCGGGTAACGCCGTGGGCGAAGGCGCTGCCGCTCGTCGCGGTCGCGGCGCCACTGGCCTTCCTCGGCGGGTTGACCCCGGTGAAGCAGGGCGTGCTCGTCATGCTGCTCGGCCTGTCGTTGCTGGCCTCGGCACTGGCGCTGCTGATCCAGCCGCAGACGGCCAGACCGGTGCAGCTGTCGCCCAAGCTGTTACTGCCGATCGCGGCGGGGCTTGGCTTTCTCGCGGGCGTCGTCGGCATCGGCGGCGGTATCTTCCTCGCGCCGATCCTGCACCTGATCCGTTGGTCCGCAGAACGCTCGGTGGCTGCGACCGCGAGCCTGTTCATTCTCGTCAATAGCCTGTTTGGGCTGACCGGACAGTTGATCAAGGGCAAGGGCGGCGAGATGATCGGCGCGGTCGCGAGCCATTGGCCGCTGCTGGTCGCGGTGCTGATTGGCGGCGCGATCGGGACGCAGCTCGCGGTGAAGAGCGGACCGGCAACGCTGATCCGGCGGCTTACCGCCTTGCTTGTTGGCTTCGTCGCGATCCGTCTGTTGTTTGGTTTCTAACGCTTTTTTGTGCGCTTGCCTTCCGGCGCGGCGGTGCTAGCATCAGCGGTACAAGCTTGGTGGCCGCGTAGCCGACAAGCGACGCAGCAGCTGGAACAGGATGCGCCGCGCAAGCCTAAAGATATTGGGCGCGGCATGGGTTGGCACGTTGCGTGGAAAGGGCAGGCGCATTTCCTTTTTTGACGAAATGAACAGCCATGAGGGCGAAACCAGGTCGCCTTATCGAGACTATTGCGGGTGGTTCGAGGCCGAAGATGTGGCGCGCATCCAGCATAAGGCGGTGCAAGCCGAGGCGCTGTTCCGCACCACCGGGATTACCTTCAACGTCTATGGCGCCGTCGACGGCGACGAGCGGCTGATCCCGTTCGATGTCGTGCCACGGATCATTTCGGCCAGCGAATGGCGCCGCCTGTCGCGCGGCATCGAACAGCGCGTGCGCGCGCTCAACGCCTTTCTGTACGACATCTATCACCGGCAGGAAATTTTGCGCGCGGGCCGGGTGCCGATCGACCTGATCGCCGGCAACGCGGCGTTCCTGCCGATGATGATGGGGCTCGACCCGCCGGGCGGCATCTATACGCATATCAGCGGCACCGACATCGTGCGCACCGGCGCCAATGAATTTTATGTGCTCGAGGATAATGCCCGCACCCCGTCGGGGGTGTCGTACATGCTCGAAAACCGCGAAACGATGCTCCAGATGTTTCCCGAGCTGTTCGCGAAAGTGCCGGTGCGCGAGGTCAGCGACTATCCGATCAACCTGCTCAAATCGCTCGCCGCCTGCGCGCCGCCCGCGTGCGGCGGGACGCCGACGGTCGCGGTGCTGACCCCGGGCATCCACAACAGCGCCTATTATGAACATAGCTATCTGGCCGACCATATGGGCGCCGAACTGGTCGAGGGGCATGATCTGCGTGTCATCGATGGGCGCGTCGCGATGCGCACGACGCAGGGGTATAAAGCGATCGACGTCATCTATCGCCGCGTTGATGATGATTTCCTTGATCCGCTGAACTTCCGCCCCGATTCGATGCTCGGCGTGCCGGGGATCTGGGACGTCTATCGCGCCGGCGGCATTACGATCGCCAACGCACCGGGCACCGGCATCGCCGACGACAAGGCGCTGTACAGCTATATGCCCGACATCATCGAATTTTATACCGGCGAGAAGGCATTGCTGCCCAATGTGCCGACCTGGCGCTGCTCGGACCCCGAGCATTTGCGCGAAGTGCTCGACCGCCTGCCTGAGCTGGTGGTCAAGGAAGTCCATGGATCGGGGGGTTACGGGATGCTGGTCGGCCCCGCCGCGAGCAAGAAGGAACTGGCGGCGTTCCGCGCCAAGCTGGAGGCGAACCCGAGCAATTATATCGCGCAGCCGACGCTGTCGCTGTCGACGGTGCCGATCTTTACAAAGAAAGGGCTGGCACCGCGCCATGTCGATCTGCGTCCCTTCGTGCTGATGTCGCCGCAGGGGATCACGATCACGCCGGGCGGGCTGACGCGGGTCGCGATGACCCGGGGATCACTGGTGGTGAACTCGAGTCAGGGCGGCGGCACCAAAGATACGTGGGTGTTGGAGGATTGATGCGCATGCGATTCATCGTCCCCCGTCATTGCGAGCGAAGCGAAGCAATCCAGAGCGGTTTACGCAGGCTCTGGATTGCCGCGTCGCCTTCGGCTCCTCGCAATGACGATGCTTTTGGAAGCACGACCTGATGCTAGGCAAGACCGCAGGCAGCCTCTTCTGGATGGCGCGCTATCTTGAGCGTAGCGAAAATAATGCGCGACTGATCGATGCCGGGTTTCGCATCGCGCTCACCCGGTCGCAAACCGCGGCGGCCGAATGGAAATCGGTGCTGGTCACCGCCGGAGTCAACCAGGCTTTCCAGGCGGCACATGGCGACTATAGTTCGGCGCGGGTGATCGATTTCCTGCTCCGCGATCCTGCCAATCCCTCGAGCATCCTGTCGGTGATTCGCCAGGCGCGCGACAATGCCCGCACTGCGCGCACCGCCCTGACCCGCGAGACGTGGGAGGCGGTCAACACCAGCTGGATGACCCTGACCGCGCTGCTCAAGCGGCAAGTGCGCGAGGATGACCTGCCCGACGTGCTGACGACGATCCGCCAGCAGAGTGCGCAGGTGCGCGGCGCACTGAACGGCACGATGCTGCGCAACGACGGCTATCATTTCGCGCTGCTCGGCACCTATCTCGAACGCGCCGACAACACGGCGCGCATTCTCGACGTCAAATATTACCTCCTGCTTCCTTCGGTCGCGCATATCGGTACCTCGATCGACAATGTGCAGTGGGAGACGATCCTGCGCTCGGTGTCGGCGCACCGCGCCTATCGCTGGCTGTATGGGGCCGAGATCAGCGCGCTGAAGATCGCCGAATTCCTGATCCTCTATCGCCAGATGCCGCGCAGTCTGGCCTTTTGCAGCGAGCGGATGGAAAATCATCTCGCCCAACTGCAACGCCATTATGGTGAGGAGACCGAGGCGTGTCGGCTGGCGCATGTGCTGAGCCATGACAAGCTGAATGCGCCGATCCAGTCGATCTTTGACGGCGGCCTCCACCAATATGTGACCGGCTTCCTGCGCGACACTGCCAACCTCGCGCGGCAGGTCGAGCGCGACTATCGGTTTGTCGAATGAAACTTCGCGTCGAACATATCACCCGCTATCAATATGATGCGCCGGTCAAATATGCGCTGCAGCAGCTCAAGCTGACGCCCAAGGACCGCCCGGGACAGCAGCATATTGTCGATTGGGCGATCGACATCGAAGGCGGCGCGCAGCAGCTGCATTATAGCGACCATCACGGAAATGGCGTCGACCTGATCGCGATCGATGGCGGGGTGACCGAACTGACGATCCGTTGTCATGGCACGGTCGAGCTGGAAACATGGGACGGCGTCATCGGCGCGCACCGCGGCGCGATGCCGCTGTGGACCTTTCTGCGTCCGACGCCGCTCACCCGCGTGGGGCGGCAGGTGCGCGCGCTGGTCGCCCAGCTCGGACGCGATCATGCCAATGACATTGATCGCGCGCATGCGCTGTCGGCGTTGATCATCGACCGGCTGGCGTATCGGATTGGTTTTACCGACGCCGAAACAAGTGCCGAGCAGGCGCTCGGCAGTGAAGGCGGGGTATGTCAGGACCACGCGCATATCTTCATCGCGGCGATGCGGCATCTGGGGCATCCGGCGCGCTATGTGTCGGGCTATCTGATGATGAACGACCGCACCCAGCAGGATGCAACACATGCGTGGGCGGAGGCGCATTTCGATCATATCGGCTGGATCGGGTTCGACGTCAGCAACGGCCATTCCCCCGACCAGCGCTATATCCGCGTCGCGACGGGCCTGGATTATCGCGATGCCGCCCCGGTGCGCGGGATGCGTTATGGTGCAGCGCAGGAAAATCTGGTTGTCCAATTGCAGGTCCAGCAATAAGCGGGCTGCGGGGACACAGGACGATCCGGGGCGGGGATACGGGATTCGATGACTTATTGCGTGGGGATGCGTTTGAACAAGGGGCTGGTGTTCATGTCGGACACCCGCACCAACGCGGGCGTCGACGACATTGCGCAGGTCCGCAAGATGCGCAGCTGGCACATGCCGGGCGAGCGCGTCATCACCTTGATGTCGGCGGGCAATCTGGCGACGACACAGGCAGTGGTCAGCCTGCTCGACGAGCGCACCAAGGCGCCCGAAGATCGCCACCCGTCGATCCTCGAAGCACCGTCGATGTTCCAGATCGCAACGATCGTCGGCGAAACGCTGCGCCAGATCGTGATGCGCCACAATGCTGAGGGACCGGCCGCAGCATCCCCCTTTCGCGCCTCGCTGATCGTCGGCGGGCAGATCAAGGGCGCCGAACCGCGGCTGTTCCTGATCTATCCCGAGGGAAATTTTATCGAGGCGGGCGAGGACAATCCGTTTTTCCAGATCGGCGAAACCAAATATGGCCGCCCGATCATTGTGCGGTCCTATGACCCCGCGATGTCGTTCGAAGATGCGGTCAAGCTGCTCTGCGTCTCGTTCGATTCGACAATCCGCGCCAACGCCGGGGTCGATCTGCCGATCGACCTCAAGATCCACGAACGCGACGATTATACGACGGTGCGCGAACGGCGGTTCGAGCGCGGCGATGCTTATTATGAAAGCGTCGCCAATGGCTGGGCCGAAGCGCTGGGGATCGCGCTGGCCGAGCTTCCCGACTTTCATTTCTGATCGCCTTCGGCCACCGTCCCCGGATACCGGATCGGGAGGGATTGCCATGATGCGCTGGATTGCTGCTGCGTTTGTTTTGACCGCGACGCCAGCGGCTGCCGACGAGGCCCGCTTCGACAAGGCGCTGGAGGATTTTCGCGCGGTGCATCGCGCCGAAATGCGCGGGTCAAATATCGCAGGCAGCAGTTTCTATGTCGTGCGCGACGGTAGGACAGTCGCGGCCGATCATTTGGGCGAACAGGATGCCGACGCGCATGTGCCGGTCGATGCGCAGACCATCTATCATTGGGCATCGATCACCAAGACGATGACCGGGATCGCGATCATGCAGCTGCGCGATCGCGGGCTGCTGTCGCTCGATGACCCGATCGTCAAATATGTTCCGGAGCTAGAGGCGGTGCATAATCCCTATGGCGACACCCGCACGATCACGCTGCGTCAGTTGATGAGCCACAGCGCAGGATTTCGCAGCGGCACCTGGCCGTGGCGTCAGCATGACTGGCAGCCGTTCGAACCTGCGGGCTGGTCGCAACTGGTGGCGATGCTGCCCTACACCGCGGTCGAGTTTAAGCCGGGCAGCCGGTTCGGCTATTCCAACCCCGGAATCGTCTATCTAGGGCAGGTGATCGAGCGACTGTCTGGCGAGGATTATGAAGTCTATATCGACAAAAATGTTCTGAAGCCGCTCGGCATGCACGACAGCTATTTCGACCGCACCCCGCCGCACCTGCTGCCGCATCGCTCGCACAGCTATACTATCCGCGATGGCAAACGGGTCGCGGCGCCGTTCGATGTCGATACCGGGGTGACCGTGTCGAACGGCGGGCTCAACGCGCCGATGCCCGACATGGCGAAATATCTGGCGTTCCTGCTCGGCGATCCGGCGCGTGCGACCGACTATGATCGGGTGTTGAAGCGCTCTTCGCTCGAGGAAATGTGGGCGCCGCAAATCGCGGCGGGCGAGGACTTCACGCAGGGCCGCATGTCGACGACGACGCAAAGCGGCCTATCTTTCTTCATCGATCGCAGCGCCGCGGTGCAGTTTGTCGGGCATAATGGCGACCAGAACGGTTTTCGCGCTTATCTGAGCTTTTGTCCCGGGCAAGGGGTCGGGAGCCTGCTGGCGTTTAACACCGAAACCCGCGGGGTTCAGAACAGTCCTGCCAATCGCGACACGGCGGAATCGCGGATTGCGCTCGCGACTGAGCGCTTGTGCGAGGCGCTGACGGAATAGCCCATCATCGTCGCCCCCGCAAAGGCGGGGGCCGCAATCGGCCTTACCCTGCCTCGCTGCGTAAACCGACAGCGGCCCCCGCCTTCGCGGGGGCGACGATTCTTACCTGTTCTTCCGTCCCTCGATCAGCCCATCGACCAGGCTCGGATCGGCTAGCGTTGACGTGTCGCCCAGCGATCCGAAGTCATTTTCAGCGATCTTGCGCAAAATCCGCCGCATGATCTTGCCCGATCGCGTCTTGGGCAGACCCGGCGTCAGATGGATATGGTCGGGCGTCGCGATCGGGCCGATTTCCTTGCGGACTTGCTGCCTCAGCGCCGCGGCAACCTCGTCGGTCGGTTCGACCCCGGCGTTCAGCGTGACATAGGCGTAGATGCCCTGACCCTTGATGTCGTGCGGGAAACCGACGACCGCGGCTTCGGCGACCAGTTCGTGCAGCACCAGTGCGCTTTCGACCTCGGCGGTGCCCATGCGATGGCCCGATACGTTGATCACATCGTCGACGCGGCCGGTGATCCGCCAATAACCGTCAGTATCGCGGCGACAGCCGTCGCCGGTGAAATATTTGCCCTTGTAGGTCGAAAAATAGGTCTCGGCGAAGCGGCAATGGTCGCCGTAGATGGTCCGCGCCTGCCCCGGCCAGCTGTGCGTGATGCACAGATTGCCTTCGGCGGCGCCGCCGGTCTGTTCATCGACGAGGACACCGCCCTCGGCATCAACGAGCTGTGGGCGGATGCCGAAGAAAGGCTTGCCAGCGCTCCCCGGCTGCGCCGGCTGCGCGCCGGGCAGGGTGGTGATCATGATGCCGCCGGTCTCGGTCTGCCACCAAGTGTCGATGACCGGAACGCGGCCTTTGCCGACGATGTCGCTGTACCAGCGCCACGCCTCGGGATTGATCGGTTCGCCGACGCTGCCGAGCAGGCGGAGCGACGACAAGTCGTGCCGCGTCACATACTCATCGCCCTCGCGCATTAGCGCGCGAATCGCGGTCGGCGCCGTGTAGAGGATGTTGACTTGGTGCTTGTCGACGACCTGCCAGAAGCGGTCGTGATCGGGATAATTGGGCACGCCCTCGAACATCAAAGTCGTCGCGCCGTTCTGGAGCGGGCCATAGAGGACATAGGAGTGTCCGGTCACCCACCCGATGTCGGCGGTGCACCAGAAGATTTCGCCGGGGCGATAGTCAAAGCCATAATGGAAGGTGCTGGCGGTCCACACTGAGTAGCCGCCGACGGTGTGGAGCACGCCCTTAGGCTTGCCGGTCGATCCCGACGTGTAGAGGATAAACAGCGGATCCTCGGCGTTCATCGGCTCGCACGGACATTCGTCGCCGACGTCGGCCGAGAGTGCGTCGTACCAATGGTCGCGGCCTTCCTTCATGCTGACGTCGCCGCCGGTGTGGGCGATGACGAGCACGGCTTTTACGTCGACGCGTTCGAGCGCCTTGTCGACATTGGCCTTTAACGGAACCGTCTTGCCGCCGCGCAGTCCTTCGTCGGCGCAGATCACCCAGTCGCTGGCGCAATCTTCGATCCGGCCGTGGATCGCTTCGGGCGAGAAACCGCCGAAAACCACACTGTGCACCGCGCCGATGCGCGCGCAGGCGAGCATTGCGACCGCGCCTTCGGGTATCATCGGCATATAGATGGTGACGCGGTCGCCCTTTTGAACGCCCATTTTCTTCAGCGTATTGGCGAAGCGGATGACGTCGGCGAGCAGCGCCGCATAGCTGATCGTCCGCGTCTCGCCGTCGGGGGCGTCGGGTTCGAAGATGATTGCGGTGCGCATCCCGTGACCCGCGGCGACATGGCGATCGACGGCGTTGTGGCAAAGGTTGAGGGCACCGTCCTCATACCATTTGATGTCGACGGGATCATAGGACCAGTTGCCAATCTTCGTGGGCGCGGTCATCCAGTCGAGGCGTTGGGCCTGCTCTGCCCAGAAGGCGTCGGGATCGGTGATGCTTTGCGCATAGAGCCGATCATAGTCGGCCGCGCTGCAATGCGTGTTGGCCGCGGCATCGGCGGGGACGGGAACCAGCGGTTCGGAGGGTGGGGCTTCGGACACTTGGACTCTCCCGTTTCGGCTTGCATTGGTCGCGTGAACCGATAGCCCGCGAACCACAAGTTGCAAGGGCGTGGGTGCACTGCATGCGAAAGGAATAATAATGACGGGGATCGGTGGGGCGGTGGGGCAGCTTCTCGATGGATTGGGGGTCGATCGCGCGCTGTGGACCGAAGGCACGATGCCGTCGGTCACGCCGCTGACCGGCGAGCGGCTCGCGATGGTCAAGACTGTTGATACGGCAGCGATCGACGACAGGCTCAACACAGCGACGGCCGCGTTCCGCAGCTGGCGTCATGTTCCCGCGCCGCGTCGCGGCGAACTGGTGCGGCTGTGGGGCGAAGAATTGCGCGCGGCGAAGGATGATCTGGCCAGACTGGTGACGATCGAGGCCGGCAAGATACCGTCCGAGGGCGCGGGCGAGGTGCAGGAGATGATCGACATCTGCGACTTCGCGGTCGGCTTGTCGCGCCAGTTGTACGGGCTGACGATCGCGACCGAGCGGTCGGGGCATCGGATGATGGAGGTGTGGCATCCGCTGGGCGTCGTCGGGGTCATTTCGGCGTTCAACTTCCCGGTCGCGGTGTGGGCATGGAACGCCGCGCTGGCGCTCGTGTGCGGGAATGCGGTGCTGTGGAAACCGTCGGAAAAGACGCCGCTCACCGCATTGGCGGTGCAAGCGGTGTTCAATCGCGCGGTGGCGCGTTTCGGCAATGCGCCTGGAGGCCTCTCACAATTGCTGATCGGTGGGCGCGAGGTGGGCGAGGCGCTGGTCGACGACAAGCGCGTCGCGCTCGTCTCGGCGACGGGTTCGACGCGGATGGGGCGCAGCGTGGCGCCGCGGCTGGCGTCGCGCTTTGCGCGCGCAATCCTGGAGCTGGGCGGAAACAACGGCGCGATCGTTGCTCCGTCGGCCGATCTCGATCTGGCGCTGCGCGGCGTGGCGTTCGGGGCGATGGGGACGGCGGGGCAGCGCTGCACGACAACGCGGCGGTTGTTTGTCCACGACAGCATCTACGACGGGTTTGTTGCGCGGTTGAAGGCCGCCTATGCCAGCGTGGGTATCGGTAATCCTCTGGAGGGCGAGGTGCTCGTCGGGCCACTGATCGATCAGGCGGCGTTCGAGGCGATGCAAAGTGCGCTGGGGGCGGCGCGCGCCGCGGGCGGGATGGTTTTCGGCGGCGAACGCTTTGGCGAGGGTGCGAGCTATTATGTGCAGCCCGCGCTTGTCGAAATGCCGGGGCAGCTCGGGCCGGTGCTCGACGAGACGTTCGCCCCCATCCTCTATGTCATGCGCTATTACGACCTCGATGCGGTGATCGACCTGCACAACGACGTCGCGGCGGGGCTGTCGTCGGCGATCTTCACCACCGATGTGCGTGAGGCCGAGCGGTTTTTGGCGGCAAGCGATTGCGGCATAGCGAACGTCAATTTGGGGACCAGCGGCGCCGAGATTGGCGGGGCGTTTGGCGGCGAAAAGGAGACCGGTGGCGGGCGCGAGAGCGGGTCAGACAGCTGGCGCCAATATATGCGGAGGGCGACGAATACGATCAATTATTCGGATGCCCTGCCGCTGGCGCAGGGGGTTTCGTTCGACCTCGGTTAGAAAGCTTCATCATTGCGAGGAGCGAAGCGACGCGGCAATCCAGAGTAGGCGCAAACCGCCCTGGATTGCTTCGCTCCGCTCGCAATGACGAAGGGGATTAGACCGCCCGCCAACCGAACCCTTCGTCGAGCTGTACGACCTGTCCTGCGGTCCTCACAGGCTCCTGCGTCCCGTCCGTTAGAAAAGCCAGCATAGCAGCATCGCCGACATCGACGTGCGCCAGCGTGCGCTCCCCCGCGGGGGTCCGCGCAACGACCACGCCCGCCTTCGGCGCTCCGTCGCGGCCATAAAACACCGTGTAGCTTTCGATCGTCGCCGGTCCGGCATAATCCTCGACCAATTCGGGGACCGGCCCGCGCTTCGCTTCGGCTTCGGCCTGATAGTCGAAATCTTGCGGGAAGCTGGCCGCGGCAATCGCCTCGCTGCCCAGCACGACGCAATGATTGTCGGTGGCGAAGCCGCCATTAGCGAACAGGAAGCCATAGCGACCCTCAGCGCGCAACCGATCCACCATCGAGACGATCGCATGGCTCATATAATTGGCGATCGGGCCGCCGCCAAAGGTCAGCCCGCCGAACACCGTCGCGGGGCGATCGAGCGGCCAGCCGAGGATACGCCGCGCCATTTTGGGGACGCAGGGAAAGCAGCTGTAGAGTTCGACATGGTCGAAATCGTCAGCTTTCATCGCGTTGAGTTCCAGAGTGCGCGTGATCGACGTCTCCATGCTGACGCTGCCGTCATAACGGTCGCGGTGGAGGATGCTGGCGGGTTCTTTGGCGGCGGCGCCCATGCCGACGTAGATCAGCCGGTCTTCGGGGATGCCGCGCCGCCACGCTTCGGCGAGGCTGGCAACGATGAAACCTGCGCCCTGATTGACCGACGAATTGGCGACCATCAGCTTTGAATAGGGGAAAGCGATCGGGCGATTGCGTTCGTCGACGCGCAGGATGTCGGCGGGTGAGGCGGGCTTGCGGATCCATGCGCCGTCGTTCGCCGCGGCGACTTTGGAAAAGCGCGACCAGATTTCGGCGCTTTCGGTTTGCGCTTCTTCCAGGCTTTGGCCCCACGCGGCGCGCGTTGCGTTCTCGTACAGCGGATAGACGTCGACGGGCGCGGCGAGGCCGTGCAGCTGCGCGTAATTCGGCTCGCGCCGGGTCGCGACTTTGCGAATTGCGTTATAGCTTTTGTCTTCGCCGCTTGCCGCTTTGGCGGCGCGGCCTGCGGCGGTGCGCAGCGCCTCGGCGCCGACGATGGCGGCGAGTTTGATCTCGCCCGCGCCGATGCGGTTCGCGGCCTCGTTGAGCAGACGCACGGGGGTGTCGCCGTGCGGCGCGGCCGACTGGTAGTTGATCGCGGGCGTCGCGCCGATCGCGGCGGCGAGGGGTCCGCACAGCTTGCCGAGGTGATGGAAGCTGATCTGGTCGACGATTGCGAGGCTGTCGAGATCGGTCAGCGATACGCCAGCGTCATCGGCAGCGACGTTCAGTGCCGCGACCATCAACCCGAGCGAATCGAGGCCGTCATCGGGATCCGCGGGCCGGTCGTTCACCTGTCCGACACCGATGATGACGGGAATGCGCTCGGGATCGGTCATCGCCATTTCAGCGCGCCTTCCATTCGGGTTTGCGCTTTTCGGCAAAGGCGCGCGGGCCTTCGCGGGCGTCTTCGCTGCGCATCAGCGCGGTGCGTTCGAGCGTGTTCGCCTCCCAATAAGGCGCGTCGGCGGCGATACGGCCGTCGTGGATGCCGAGCGCGACGCGCTTCGACGCCTGCACCGACAGCGGCGCGTTGGCGGCGATCTTTTCGGCGAGCGCGATCGCGGCGGGGAGCAGGTCGGCGAGCGGCACAACATGATTGACCAACCCGAACTCGGCGGCGCGCGCGGCGGGGATCGGGTCGCCGGTCAGCATATATTCCATCGCCAGCTTGCGCGGGATTTGCTGCGCGAGGCGGAAGGCACCGCCCGCCGCGGCGAACAGCCCGACCTTGACCTCGGGCAGCCCGAATTGCGCATGATCGGCAGCGATGATGATGTCGCTCATCAACGCGATTTCGCAGCCGCCGCCAAAGGCGAAGCCGTTGACCGCGGCGATGATCGGTTTGGAGATCGGGTGCGACACCATGCCGGCAAAGCCCCACGCCTGCTGCGCCGGATCGTCGGGGTACAGGCTCTCGCCGCGGGACAGGGCCACGAGGTCGGCGCCGGCGCAAAAGCTCTTGTCGCCTGCACCGGTGATCACGACGGCGCGGATTTCGGGGTCGGCCTCGGCCTCCTCCAGCGCGGTGCCGATGCCGATATGGACCGCGGCGTTGACCGCGTTGCGCGCTTCGGGCCGGTTGATCGTGACGATCAGGATATGGCCGCGGCGTTCGGTGAGGATGGTGGTGTCGGTCATCGCGAATCTCTCCCTTTGGCGGGAGTATCGCGGTGAGTTGACGTTTACGTCAACTGTAATCCTCCCTGTCGCCAAGCGATGGGGAGGGGGAGCATCCGTAGGATGGTGGAGGGGCGGCAACGTTGCGCCATAGCCCCTACGTCAGCGGCTGCGCCGCTGCCACCTCCCCATCGCTGCGCGACAGGGAGGATATGTGGTCAGATCGACTGCCCGGTCTTGGCCCAGTCGGCGAGGAAGCCTTCGATGCCCTTTTCGGTCAGGATATGCTTGAACAGCCCCTTGATCACCGACGGCGGCGCTGTGATCACGTCGGCGCGCATTTTTGCGGCCGTGAGCACATGAATGCCGTGGCGAATGCTCGCCACCAAGATTTGGGTTTCGAAGTCGTAATTGTCGTAGATCAGCCGGATGTCATCGATCAGCTGCATCCCGTCAAAACCATTGTCGTCGTGGCGGCCGACGAAAGGCGAGACGAAGGTCGCGCCGGCTTTCGCGGCGAGCAGCGCCTGCGCCGCCGAGAAGCAGAGCGTCACATTGACCATCGTGCCGTCGCTGGTCAGCGCCTTGCAGGTTTTCAGCCCGTCGATCGTCAGCGGCACCTTGATGCAAACATTGCTCGCGATCTTGCGGAGGATTTCTGCTTCCTTCATCATCGTATCATGGTCGAGCGCGACGACTTCGGCCGACACCGGGCCGGTGGTCAGCGCGCAGATTTCGCGGGTCACTTCCTTGAAATCGCGGCCCGACTTGGCGATCAGCGACGGGTTGGTGGTGACCCCGTCGAGCAGGCCGGTTGCGGCGAGTTCCTGGATGTCGGCGATGTCGGCGGTGTCGGCGAAGAATTTCATGGGATGGGCGATCCTTTTGGGATGGGTGATTCGGTGTTGCTGATGCCCTAAAGCCCTTTGATCGTCATTGCGAGCGGAGCGAAGCAATCCAGAGCGGTTTACGCACGCTCTGGATTGCTTCGCTCCGCTCGCAATGACGATGTGATAAACCTCTGGCGTTCCATTTTTGTTCCCGCTATCGAACGCGCATGGCCAAAGCAAAACGCCAATATGTCTGCCAGAATTGCGGCTCCGCCACCTATCGCTGGCAAGGGCAGTGTCCCGATTGCGGCGAGTGGAACACCCTGGTCGAGGAAGCGGGCGAGACGGTCTTTTCGGCCAAGCACGACCTGAGCAAAGGCGGGCGGACGATCGCGCTCGAAACGCTGAACGCCGAAAGCAAGATGCCCGAGCGGATGCTGTGCGGTATCGCCGAATTCGACCGCGCGCTGGGCGGCGGATTCGTCGCGGGGTCGGCGACCCTGATCGGCGGCGACCCGGGAATCGGTAAATCGACGCTGCTGCTGCAAGCAGCGGGACGACTGGCGCAGGCGGGCAAGTCGGTCGTCTATATCAGCGGCGAGGAAGCGGCGGCCCAGGTGCGGCTGCGCGCCCAGCGGCTGGGGCTGGGCAACGCGCCGGTCGCGCTGGCGAGCGCGACGTCGGTGCGCGACATATTGGCGACGCTCGACCGGCAAACCGCCGATTTTGTCGTCATCGATTCGATCCAGACGATGCACAGCGACCTGATCGACAGCGCGCCGGGGACGGTGAGCCAGGTCCGCGCGAGCGCGCAGGAACTGATCCGCTACGCCAAGGACAGCGATGCCGCGATCGTGCTGGTCGGGCATGTCACGAAGGACGGGACGATCGCCGGCCCGCGCGTGCTGGAACATATGGTCGATACCGTGCTGGCGTTCGAGGGCGAGCGCAGCCACCAATATCGCATTCTGCGCGCGGTGAAGAATCGCTTTGGCGGCACCGACGAGATCGGGGTGTTCGCGATGGGCGAGGAGGGGCTGGGCGAGGTTTCGAACCCGTCGAGCCTGTTCCTGACCGATCGCAGCCGCGACGTGCCGGGGTCGGTGGTGTTCCCCGCGCTGGAAGGCACCCGCCCGGTGCTGGTCGAGGTGCAGGCGCTGACCGTGCGGCTGGCGAGCGGCGCGACGCCGCGCCGCGCCGTGGTCGGGTGGGACAGCGGCCGGCTCGCGATGGTGCTCGCGGTGCTCGAGGCCCGCTGCGGGCTGCAAATGGGGGCTGCCGAAGTCTATCTCAATATCGCAGGCGGTTATCGACTGACCGACCCCGCCGCCGATCTCGCGGTCGCCGCGGCGCTGATTTCGGCGTTCAGCGAGCGGCCGGTGCCTGCCGACGCGATCGTCTTTGGCGAATTGTCGCTGTCGGGTGAAGTGCGGCAGGTGTCGCACGACGGATTGCGGCTGCGCGAGGCAGCAAAGCTCGGTTTTTCGAGCGGTTGGGGTCCGAAGGGAATGAAGCCTGTCGGCGGGATTTCGGTGACGGGTTTCGAACGGCTCGGCGAACTCGTTGACCTGATGCTCGGTCGCGACTAGCCACCCCTGAATGGGAAGTCTGACAGCTCTGGATATCCTCGTACTGACGCTCGTTGGCGGCAGCGCGGTGCTCGGTTTTTCGCGCGGCTTGGTGCAGGAAGTGACGACATTGCTCGCCTGGATTCTGGCGATTGCGGCGGTGCGCTTCTTTCATCCCGTGGTCACCGACCTGCTGACCGGTTGGGTCGGCAGCGCTGGCGGCTCTGCGATGCTGGCGTTTGTGCTATTGTTTGGCGGCGTCTTCGCCTTTGCCAAATGGGGATCGCGGGCGATGGGGCAGCGCAGCCGCGCTTCGCTCGTCGGCGGTTTCGACCGCGGGCTGGGGGCCGGTTTTGGCGCGGTGAAGGGGCTGATGATTGCCGCGCTCGGCTTCATGCTCGTCACGCTGCTCTACGACATTGGCTATGGTAATGCGCAGCGTCCGACATGGATGACTGACAGCCGTACCTATCCCGCGCTCAATGCGGCGAGTCAGGCGATGAGCAAGGTGATCGCCGAACGCCGCGCCGAAGCCCGCGAGGCAGAGGCCAAAGCCGACGCGCCGACGCCATGAGCGCGCCGCTGTATAACCGCGACATTTTGGCGCTGGCGGTGGCGACGTCCGAACATCTGCCCAATCCCGATGCCCGTTATCATGCGAGCGCGCGGGCGCCGCTGTGTGGCAGCCGTATCCTCCTCGATCTCGACGCCGACGAGGCGGGGCGGGTGACCGGCATCGGCATGCATGTTGAAGCCTGCGCGCTGGGGCAGGCGGCGGCGACGTTGCTCGCGCGGCACGTCAAGGGACGCAGCCGCGACGAGATTAGCGAAGCGCGCAATGCGATAGCAGGCTGGTTTGGCGGCACCGGCGACGTGCCCGATTGGCCGGGGTTCGACCTGCTCGCCCCGGCGCGCGACTATCCGGCGCGGCAGGGCGCCATCCTGCTCCCCTTTGACGCCGCGATTCTGGCGCTCGAAAAACAGGGCGCGCGCGTATGAGCCTGCTCGCGCTGACCGCAGTGGCAACCGAAGTGGCCGCCGAGCAGGCCAGCGACACGGCGCTGCTCGAAGGCGCGATCCTGCTGGGGGTCGCAACATTGTTCGTGCTGCTGTTCCGCCGTCTCGGGCTGGGTGCGGTGCTGGGCTATCTGATCGCGGGTTCGCTGGTCGGCCCCTATGGTCTCGGGCTCGTCGGCGGCGGCGAATCGAAACTTGCCTTTGCCGAAATCGGCATCGCGTTCCTGCTTTTCCTCGTCGGGCTCGAACTCCATCCGCGGCGTCTCTGGGACATGCGCCGCGCGATCTTCGGGCTGGGGCTGGCGCAGGTCGTGATTACCGGACTGATCCTCTCGGGCCTGATTTTTCTGACGCTGGGCTTCAGCTGGCAGGCGGCGCTCGCGCTCGGGCTGCCGCTCGCATTGTCGTCGACCGCGCAGGTGCTGCCTGGGCTGAAAAGTTCGGGTCGGATCAATTCGCCCTTCGGCGAAAAGGCTTTTTCGGTCCTGTTGTTCCAGGATCTGGCGATTGTACCGATGATCACGATCATTGCCGTGCTATCGCGCGCACCCGCCGATCCTTCGGCTCCGCCGGGGTCGCAGATGGCGCTCTATACCGTCGCGGCCATCGTCGTCCTCGTCCTTGCGGGACGCTTTGTCGTCAACCCCTTGCTGCGGATCATCGGCCGTTATGGCGAGCGCGAATTGTTCGTGGTTGTCGGGCTGCTCGTCGTCCTCGCCAGCGCCGCGTTCATGCACAGCTTGCACCTGTCGACCGCGCTCGGCGCCTTCATCGCCGGGGTGATGCTCGCCGATTCGCCGTATCGGCATGAGATCGAGGCCGATGTCGAACCGTTCCGTCTGGTGTTGCTCGGGCTGTTTTTCCTCGCGGTCGGCATGGTGCTCGACCTCAATGTCATTCGCGACGATCCGCTGCGCGTCGTGGCGCTCGCCGCCGGTCTGGTCGCGGTGAAGGTCGCGGTGCTGACCGTCATCGTGCGCCTGTTCGGTAAGCCGTGGAGCGTTGCGCTCGGGCTCGGCCTGCTGCTCAGCCAGGGCGGCGAATTTGGCTTTCTGCTGTTCACGCAGGCGACCGAGGCGCAGCTGATCGTGCCCGAGGCCGCCAGCTTATTTGGTGCCGTCGTCACGCTGTCGATGATATCGACGCCGTTCCTGATGCTGTTCGCGCGCAATCTGGAATTCGCTCCCGAAAGCATCGCCGCCGATCTCGACGATCCCGAACATGCCCCGCGCGGGTCGGCGATCGTCGTCGGTTACGGGCGCTTCGGGCAGATCGTGACGCAGATGCTGAACGCGGTCGATTGTTCGGTGACGCTGATCGACAAAAAGCCAAGCCAGATCGAGACGTCGGGGCGTTTCAACACCAAGGTTTATTATGGCGACGGGTTGAAGGTCGACGTGCTGCGCCGCGCCGATGCCGAGGAAGCGCGGCTGATCATCTTCTGTACCGACGACCGCAGTTTCGACGCGGCAGTGCTGGCGCCGATTGTCAAAGCCTTCCCCAACGCCAAAATCCTGACCCGCGTGTTCGATCGTCGTCAGCTGATGGCGATCGACGGCGCCGGGGTCGATGGCGCGGTGCGCGAAACCTTTGAAAGTTCGATCGCGCTGGGGCTGCTGGCGCTCCAACAGATCGACGTCAGCGAAGCGGAAATTGCCGATGTCGAGCAGGCGCTGCGCCACCTCGATTCGGAACGCTTGCATGCGCAGATCAGCGAGGGCGATCTGACCGCCGGCATGGACCATCGCTTTATTGCGGGCGGCGGGCGGCAGGCGGCAAGCGTGCTGGAAACGCTGCGCGAACGACGCCGCGCGGCAAAACTGGCGAAGGAAGAGAGCGAGGCGGCGACAGGCGCCTAACGCGCTCGCTCGCCGTCCAGAAACGCCGCCACCACATCCAGCCCGAATTCATCGGTGACAAAGCTCTGACCGATCCCGCGCGTCAGGATTAGTGGCAGCTTGCCGCCGCGTACCTTTTTGTCGTGCGCCATATGCCCGGTGAGCGTCGCGCCGCCGGCATCGACCCCCGCGCTCGCCAGATCGTGCGGCAGGCCGACCGCGGCGAGATGCGCCGTCACGCGGTCGGCGTCCGCCGCTGAACACAGGCCTTGCGCGGCCGAGAAACGATGCGCCAGCGCCATGCCCGCGGCGACCGCTTCGCCGTGGAGTAGCTTGTCCGAATAGCCGGTTTCGGCTTCGAGCGCGTGGCCGAAGCTATGGCCGAGGTTGAGCAGCGCGCGAATATCCTGCGTCTCGCGCTCGTCGGCGGCGACAATGCGTGCCTTGGCGGCGACGCTATGCGCAATCGCCGTGTGCCGGGCCGCGCCATCGCCGGCGAGCAGCGCTTCGCCGTTCGCTTCGCACCACGCGAAGAAATCGGCGTCATCGATCAGACCATATTTGACGACTTCGGCATAGCCAGCGGCGAGATCGCGGCGGGGCAGTGTCTCCAGTGTGGACGGGTCGATCACGACGAGCGCTGGCTGGTGAAAGGCGCCAATCATATTCTTGCCCGCGGCGACATTGATCGCGGTCTTCCCGCCGACGCTGCTGTCGACCTGTGCCAGCAGGGTGGTCGGAACCTGGATGAAATGGCAGCCGCGTTTGACGATGCTGCACGCGAAGCCGACGAGGTCGCCGATGACGCCGCCGCCGAGTGCGATGACATGGTCGTTGCGTTCGATACCCTCGCCGATCAACCAATCGGTCAGCCGTGCAAGCCCAGCCCAGCTTTTCGTCGCTTCGCCGGGTTCGAGCACGAACGACGAAAAGGAAATATTCTCCATCGCCAGCGACGTACCGAGCGGGATCAGATAATGGTCGGCGACATGGGCATCGGTGACGATCATCGTGCGCGGACGCTTGAGCAGCGGCGCGATATGCGCGCCGATATCGCGGATCAGCCCGTCGCCAATCAGGATCGGATAGCTGCGGTCGCCAAGTTCGACGGTCAGCTGTTCCATTGCGGATCTTCCCACTGTGACAGGGCCTCCATTATCGCGCGCACGGTGTGATCGTGCGGCGTACTTGCCGAACTGATGCGCAGATGGGCTTCGGCATAGATGGGGTTACGCACCGCCGCCAGCTCGCGAAGCACCTCGCGCGGGTCGCGGTTTTTGAGCAGCGGCCGATGACTGCGGCGACCGACGCGCTCGACCAATGTCTCGATGTCCGCGTCGAGCCAGATGCACAGGCTGTCGCGCAGGATCAGCGCGCGCGTTTCGGCGTTGATGAAAGCGCCGCCGCCTGTCGCCAGCACCATCGGCTTGTCGGCGAGCAGGCGTGCGATCACCCGCCGCTCGCCATCGCGAAAATGCGCTTCGCCAAAGCGTTCGAAAATATCGGCGATCGTCGTGTCGGCGGCGCGCTCGATCTCGTCGTCGGCGTCGGCGAAGCGCATGCCGATCCGCCCGGCCAGACGGCGGCCCACCGTCGATTTTCCCGATCCCATCAGTCCGACGAGCACGATCGACCGGTCGCGGATCGCGGCGGGGATCGCGCTGCTGCTGTTTGGCGCCGGGCTTTTCGGGTTTCGCGACATGGTGCGCGCGGCTATACCGCTCGGGACGCGCGGAACAACGGTTTTCGCCGATGAACGAAGGTCCGGCTGGCCGGGCGTGAAGGATTGAGGTGGACGTGGCCGACAAGATTGCCGAAAGCGCAGCGCGATGACGAAAAAACTGCTGACGCTGACTCTGGGCCTGTCGGGCACCGCGCTGGCCGCCGTACTGGTGTTGCCGGCGCTTGCGCAGGAATCGCTGCTACCCGAAGGCTTTGGCAATCCAGCCGACACCCCCGCGCCGCGCCCGACGCCAACGCCGCCGCAGACCCCCGCGCCGACATCGACGCCGAAGAACGGGACGACCCCGCCGCCGGTTACCCCGACGATTGGAACCGCCACAACCGCCGCGACGTCGATTGCCGATACCGCTGAGGCGGTTGAGGACGGCGAAGAGGTCGCCCCCGGCACGCTGAAATATGACCTGCCGCCCGGCGCGCGGCGGATGCTGACGCGAATTGGCCCGCTGACGCCCGAAACGGGTGGGCTGGCTCCCGATGCCTTTGGGGTGCGCGGGCAATATGCCGCCGCTATCATGCGCCGCACCAACGGCCAGCTTGCATCGCGCTGGGGCCAGATCTTGCTGCGTCGGTCGTTGGTGTCGGCGATAGACACGCCAGAAACGATCAACGGCGCCGATCTGGCAGCCGATCGCGCGTCGCTGCTGCTCCGGATGGGCGAATCGATCGCGGCACGCTGGATCGTCCAGGCGGTCGATTATGACCGCGCGAGCCCGCGCCTGGTCGCTGCCGCGCAGCAGACCTATCTCGCCAATGCCGATCCGGCGGGCATGTGTCCCTATGTTCCCGCAGGGCTCGCCCATGGCGATGAGCAGGCATGGCGGCTGTCGGCTGCCATTTGCTCGGGGCTGGCGGGCGAGGCTGGGCCGGCGGGCTGGGCGATCGGCCGCGTGCGATCGAGTGGCAAGATCGCAAATTTCGACATATTGCTTGCCGAACGCGTCCTCGGCGCGAGCGGCGCGGGCCGTCGGTCGACGACGATCGAGTGGGACAAAATCGACCGGCTGACCAGCTGGCGCTTTGGCATGGCGACTGCGACCGCGGTCCCCGTTCCCGAACCGCTGCGCAAATCCGCACCCGCCAATATGAAAGGCTGGACGGTCCTCGCGCCGATGACCGACATGGCGAACCGCGTCGCTGCAGCACCCGAAGCGGCGGCGCGCGGGGTGCTATCGAGCGAAGCCTATGTGTCGTTGCTGAGCGCGGCGGCGGGCGAAGAAGAGCCCGCTGAGGCGCTCGCGGCGCAGACCGACCAGCTCCGCACCGCCTTTGGGTCGGCGCGCGGCGCTGACCGCTATACGGCGATGGCAGGGATTTGGGCGACCGGGACGACCCCGGTCCAGCGCTATGCGGCGATGGTATCGACCGCGCGCGCGGCGGCCGCGCTGCCCGTCGGTACCGAAGTCGGCGACGATCCCTGGCAGCTGCTGGGATCGATGTTGGCAGGCGGTTACGACGATAATGCGATCGACTGGGTGCCGACGATAACCGTGGGCAGCCGCGCGTGGGGCGTGTTGGCGGTCGGGTCGCCGCGGCCGCTGAACGGAACGACGGCGGGTACCGTCGGACAATTTTCGGGCGGTGACGACAGCGCCGATTATTTGCGCTCGAAATTCCTGCTCGCGGGGCTGGCCGGCTTGGGCCGGATCAATGCGGATGCCGCGGCATCGGCGGCAAGCGACCTCGAGGTTGATCTGGGCAAGCAGACGCGCTGGTCGCGGGCGATTATGGCTGCAGCCGAGCGGCGCGAACCGGGCATGGTCGCTTTGCTCGCTGCGGCGGGGATGCAGGGCGAGTGGTCGAAAGTGCCGCCCTATCACCTCTATTATATTGTGCGGGCGCTGCGCGAGGTGGGTTTAGGGTCCGAAGCGCGGATGATCGCCGCCGAAGCGTTGGTGCGTGTCTGAGCCGACAAGCGCGTGGGGCATCCTTGATGTCTGACGAGGCGGCGATCGACCGCTTCCTCGAAATGATGGCAGCCGAACGGGGGGCATCGCGCAATACGCTGGCCGCCTATCGCCGCGACCTCGCCCAGGCGACGGATTTCGTGTCGGGTCGGCTCGCCGATGCGGATGTGGCGATCTTGCGAAAATTGATGTCGGATTATCAGTCGCTTGCGGCGAGCAGCGCAGCGCGCAAACTGTCGGCACTGCGTCAGTTTTTTGCCTTTCTGCTCGACGAGGGCGACCGCGCCGACAATCCCGCGCTCGATATTGCGCGACCGACGACGCGCCGCCCGCTGCCGCGCATTTTGACCCACGATCATGTCGAGCGGCTGTTCGCGCAGGCCCAAGAAGAAGCCGCGGGCGAAGCACCGCCTGCGCGCGCGGTGCGGATGCTTTTGCTGCTGGAACTTCTTTACGGATCCGGGCTGCGCGCGAGCGAGCTGGTGTCGCTGCCGCGGCGGGCGATCACCGGCGAGCGCGAATATCTGATTGTGCGGGGGAAGGGCGACAAAGAGCGGCTGGTACCGCTGTCGGACCGCGCCCGTGGCGTTCTCGACCGCTGGGTTCCATTGCTCGCCGACGGTTCGTCCTGGCTGTTCCCATCGGGCAAGAGCCATGTCTCGCGCGTCCGGCTGTTCCAGATGCTACGCGATCTGGCGGGCCGCGCGGGGATCGATCCGACCGCGGTGAGCCCGCATGTGCTGCGCCACGCCTTTGCCACCCATTTGCTCGAAGGCGGCGCTGACCTCCGCGCGTTGCAGCTCATGCTGGGCCATGCCGACATCGCGACGACCGAAATCTATACCCATGTCGACAGCCGCCGCCTGGTCGAACTGGTCAACCGCCGCCATCCGCTCGGCCGGATGGGGGTCGGACAGGGGTCGCCAGACATTGACGTGCCGCCGCCATCGGCTTAGCGGTCCGACGATGACAGCCTTTCTGGACTTCGAAAAACAGGTCGCCGCGCTCGATCGGCAAATTGCTGAACTGCGCGAAATGGGGGATGACCCCACGCTCAACATCGAAAATGACATCACGCGGCTAGAGGACAAGTCCTCGAAATTGTTGCGCGAAATTTATACGAAGCTGACGCCCTGGCAAAAGACGCAGGTCGCGCGCCACCCCGACCGGCCGCACTTCAAACATTATGTCGCGGAGATGTTCGACGACTGGATGCCGCTGGCCGGCGACCGCAATTTCGGCGACGATCAGGCGATTTTGGGCGGCCTCGCACGCTTTCGCGGCCGCCGCGTGATGGTAATCGGCCATGAAAAGGGCGACGATATTCCGTCGCGGATGAAGCATAATTTCGGGATGGCGAAGCCCGAGGGCTATCGCAAGGCGATCCGCCTGATGCAGCTCGCCGACCGTTTCGGCCTGCCGGTCATCACGCTGGTCGACACCTCGGGTGCCTTTCCGGGCATCCAGGCCGAGGAACGCGGTCAGGCCGAGGCGATTGCGCGCTCGACCGAACAATGTTTGGCGCTTGGCGTGCCGATGGTCGCGGCGATCGTCGGCGAGGGCGGGTCGGGCGGCGCAATCGCGCTCGCCGCGGCGAACCGCGTGCTGATGTTCGAACATACTGTTTATTCGGTGATCTCACCCGAAGGTTGCGCGTCGATTCTGTGGCGCACGTCCGACAAGGCGGCCGATGCCGCGGCGGCGATGAAGATGTCGGCGCAGGATCTGCTCGGGCTGAAAATCATTGATCGCATCGTTCCCGAACCCGTCGGCGGGGCGCATCGCGATCCCGACATGGCGATTGCCGCGCTCGGCGATGCGATCGCACAGGAACTCGACAGCCTGTCGGGCATGCCGCGCGACGCGGTTCTCGCCGCGCGGGAAGAAAAATTCCTTGCGATGGGGCGCGCCTGACGCGCCGAATCATCGGAACCCGATCGCGGCGATTTGCGTTCACCGTCCAGATCAAAGGCCGCGGCGCTTGCAGGCCGCCGTTCAGGTGCGGTTTGCGTCGCGGCCAATAGGGGGTAACCCTTGAATGACGAACAGCATGTGGGAGGCGCATCGATGACTCGAACCAAGAAAAACGGCCTGGCGATCAAGCTAGCGGCCACCGCGGCGCTCGGCAGCCTCGCCTTTACCGGTGTCGCCGACGCCCAGCTCAAGGCAATCAAGACCGCGACCAACATTTCGCCGTCCGAACGCAAACAGGGTGATGAGGCGCATCCGCAGCTTATGGCCGAATTTGGCGGCGCATATAATGGCCCGCAGGCGGCGTATGTCGTACGCGTCGGACAGAATATCGCGCTGCAATCGGGGCTGTCGAATGCGCGCAGCGATTTTACCGTCACGCTGCTCAATTCGCCAGTCAACAACGCATTCGCGATCCCTGGCGGCTATGTCTATGTCACGCGCCAGTTGATGGCGCTGATGAACGACGAGGCCGAACTTGCCGGGGTGCTCGGGCATGAAGTTGGCCATGTCGCGGCGCAGCACAGCAAGAAGCGCCAGTCGGCGGCGACGCGCAATCAGATCCTCGGCGTGCTCGGCGCGGTGCTCGGTGGCGCGATCGGCGACAGCGGCGGCGTGCTCGGCGGGCTCGGCGGCCTGCTCCAGAATAACGCGATGCAGGTTGCGCAGTTTGCAACCCTGGGCTTTTCGCGCAGCCAGGAATTGCAGGCCGACCAGCTTGGCGTCCAATATCTCCGCAGCGCGGGCTATGACCCACTGGCGTTATCGACGATGCTGGCGAGCCTCGCCAATCAGACCAATCTCGATGCGCGGCTGTCGGGCGGCGACGCACGCTCGCTGCCGGCATGGGCGAGCACCCACCCGGACCCCGCCTCGCGCGTCCGCAATGCGCAGACGCTGGCGAGCCGCGCCGGCGGCACCGGCGGGACACGCAATGCCGACGCCTTTCTGACCGCGGTTGACAACGTCCTTTATGGCGACGATCCGGCGCAGGGCGTGGTTGAGGGCAATGAGTTCCTCCATCCCGACCTGCGGCTGCGCTTTGCGGTGCCGGGCGGCTACGGGATGCAGAACGGCGCCACCGCCGTGTCGGTCAGCGGCAATGGCGGGCAGGCGCAATTCACCACCGGCGCGTACAGCGGCGATATGAACGCCTATATCGCCGCGGCATTCAAATCGGTCGCTGGGAACACCGCGATCAGTCCGAGTGCGATCCAGCGCACCACCGTGAACGGTATCCCCGCCTCCTATTCCACCGCGCGGGTGACTAGCCAGTCGGGGCAGGTCGATGTCACCGTCTTTGCCTATGAATTCTCGCGCAGCAGCGCCTTTCATTTCGTCACGCTCACCAAGGCGGGCGGCGGCACGGTGTTCAATTCGATGTTCAACAGCGTCCGGCGGCTGAGCGCGGCCGAAGCGGCGGCGATCAAACCGCGGCGGATCGATGTGGTGACGGTGGGGCGCGGCGACACGATGGCCAGCCTGGCGCGGCGCATGGCATACAGCAATTATCAGGCCGAGCGGTTTCAAGTGCTCAACCGCCTGACCGCGTCGAGCCGGTTGACGCCGGGGCAGAAGGTCAAGATTGTCGTTTATGCCAGCCGCTAAATAAAAAAAGGGCGGTCGTAACGACCGCCCTTTTCTTTTATGCTCCGTCCGGAAAACCGGTCGGAGCCGTCGATTAGCTCGCGGTCAAGCCGTTGTTGACGTTGGTGAACGTCGACTTGACGCTGCCGCCGACCGAGGTCATCGCGGCGATGCCTGCGACTGCGATAAGAGCGGCGATCAGGCCATATTCGATGGCGGTTGCTGCTTTGGTGTCGCGAACGAACTTTTTGATGAACTTCATGATTGGTCTCCTGATGTCACTTACCCTGTTGACGGTCTGGTCTGGGTCAACACTCGCTGGTTTAGGACGAATAGGTTTTGAAAATATTAATGGCGTAACCTCTGCAAATCATGCGTCGCGTCCCATTATAGAACAGCTGTTCACATGGCGTTGCTTGAGGCCGATGATATGCCGGTCCACATATTTATCGTTGATCGACCGACGTCGGTTATTGTGCTCATCGCAGCAAGAAAGATGAGGGCTAATATCAGCCCATATTCGACGGCTGTGGCGGCCCTGGTCGACCGCATCAGCCTGTAAATGTTGCCCATTGTTCCACCCCTGACTGAAGTATAGTTCCCGAGGATGCCGATGTTCGCACAGGAAGGTTAACAATTTGTCCGTCGCCAACCCCGGAAAACTGCCAAAAAATGACCTAGTCGTTGTCGCCGCCGCGCTTGTTGATCGCGACGGCCGCTTGCTGGTGCAACAGCGCCCCGAAGGCTTGTCGATGGCCGGGCTGTGGGAATTTCCAGGCGGCAAGATCGAGATTGGCGAGACGCCGGAACAGGCGCTGATCCGCGAACTTGCCGAGGAATTGGGTATCGATGTCGAGCAAGCCTGCCTTGCCCCCGCTTGTTTTGCGAGCGACATGCTGGGCGACCGGCATCTGTTGCTGCTGCTCTATGTCTGCCGCAAATGGCGCGGCATCCCGACCGCGCGGCACGCCACTGCGCTGCGCTGGGTGCGGCCGGTCGAATTGCACGGCTTGGCGATGCCGCCCGCCGACAAGCCCCTGATCGGCTTGCTCGAGGCTTTGATTTAGCGTTTCGACTTGAGCGCGTCGGCGAGCGAAGCAGTGCCGCTGCCACGCCGCGCGGGTAGCGGCTGATCGGGATGTGGCGCCCAGCCGCTGAAATGGACAAGACGGAAGCTTTCGGCGATGCGCCCGTCAGGGTCGGCCTGAACAGCAAACGCGGCGGCGATGCGCGCCGCTTCCGCGCGCGTCAGCGGCGGGGGTGGTAGGGCAAGGCGGCTTGCCAGCCCGCTGGCTCGCAAGTCACGAACTAGCGCAAACCAGTCGCCATAGCGCACTGTCAACGCTTCAACATCGACGACGGGCAGGGTGAATCCCACGCGCTGGAGCAGATTGCCCATCGCTGCGAGATCGATCTGCGGGTGCAGCCGCGCTACTTGGCGCACCCCGTCGGTCATCACCGCGCGGCGCAGACGAGGCAGGCTGCCGTCCCCTAGAAAAGCGCCGAGCAATAGCCCGTCAGGTGCAAGTAACGCGCGCAGGCGCACGAGGGCGCCCGGCACATCGTTGACGCTGTCGAGACCGCCCGGCCAGACGATAAGGTCGAAGCTTGCCAAGGGCAGGTCGATCGCGTCGGCCTCGACGACCAGCGCACCATTGTCCGCGGCGAGCTGCGGTCCCGCCTCAATGATCGTCAGGTCGCCGTCGGCGCCGCGCAAATGATCGGTCAGCGCGCGATCGTGCGCTCCGACGAGCAGGGTGCGGGAAAATTCGCGCGTCACCATCGCCAGCCGATCGAGCAGCGTTTCAGCAATAATTGGCGCAAGGAAATTGGCCGAAGCAGGAAGACGCGCCATGCGGTCGCGTTGGGCACGCTGGCGGGCGACGGAAAAAAGCGGGCGGGACGGCTGCGACATGCGCTGCTTGTGCCGTCCCCGGCGATGCTGCACAAGTCGGCTATGGCGACGACTGGGGATGTCGAAGACGAACGCGCGCTTGCTGCGCCATGGTCCCGCGGCCTCCGGGCCGTTGCGCGTGCGATTGTCGATTATGCGCTGCCCCCGCGCTGCCCTGGCTGCGGCGTGATCGTCGGCGAAGACCGGCAATTCTGCCTGACCTGTTGGTCGTCGCTCGATTTTCTGGATGGTCCGGCCTGTTCGCATTGCTCGGTCCCTTTGCCGACCGCGCTGTCGGGCGGATCGGTTGCCTGCGGCGCCTGTCTTGCCAGCCCACCGCCATTCGAAGGCGCGCCAGCGGCGGTTGCCTATGGTCCGGTCGCGCGCACCGTGGCGCTCCGCCTCAAATATGGGCGGCGAACCGGTCACGCGCGGCTGATGGCGCGACTAATGGCGCGGCAATTGGGGGCGCTTGGCGATGCGAATGAGGTCCTGTTGGTACCCTTGCCTCTACACCGCTGGCGACTGTGGTCGCGCGGCTTCAACCAGGCGGCGCTGGTCGCGGACGAGCTGGCGCGCGTGAGTGGGGCGCCGCGCGATCATCATCTGTTGCTGCGGGTCAAATCGACCGCCTCGCTTCGCGGCAAGGGGCGGCGCGAGCGGGAAAAGATTGTTGCCGGTGCGTTCGCGCTGGCCGAGGGTGCCAAGGAGCGCGTCGCTGCACGCCATATCGTCCTGATCGACGATGTTCACGCCAGCGGCGCAACCTTGCGCGCCGCGGCAAAAGTGCTGCGGCGGAGCGGCGCAGCGCGGATATCGGCGCTCACCTGGGCGCGAGTCGTTCCCGAGGCGCTGATGACGAGCAACATATTTGACTTTGCTTCGTTGGATTCCGATATGTCGGACCAGATGATGACAGGATAGGCCATGGCCAAGATCGAAGTTTTTACTAAATTCCTTTGCCCCTATTGCTCGCGAGCAAAAGCGCTGCTCGATCGCAAGGGCGCCGAATATCAGGAAATCGACGTCACAATGGACCGCGCGGGGTTCGACGCGATGGTCGGACGCGCCGGGGGTGCGCGCACCGTGCCGCAGATCTTCATCGACGGACAGCATATCGGTGGCAGCGACGATATGGCGGCGCTCGACGCGCGCGGTGGGCTCGACCCGCTGCTCGGTCTCGCCTGACCTTGATCGTTTTCGACCTTTGCTGTGCCGCTGGTGACCACCGGTTTGAGGCGTGGTTTGGGAGTAGCGACAGCTTTTTCGACCAGCAGGCGCGCGGGCTAATCGCCTGCCCGGTATGCGGCGACTCCGATGTTAAAAAGGCAGTTATGGCGCCGCGCATCGGTGCGAAGTCGAACCAGCTCACAGTCAAAACACCTATCAAGCCGGACGATGCCGCGACAGCGGGCGAAATTTCGCCTGAACTGGTGCGCAAAGTGATGGCCGAAATCGCAGCGAAACAGGCCGAAATGCTGCCACAGTCGCGCTGGGTCGGGCGCGATTTTGCCGATGCGGCGCGCGCCATGCACGAAGGCCGCGCGTCCGAGGATCTGATCCACGGCCAAGCGTCGCCGCAGGAGGCGCAGTCGCTGCGCGATGACGGGATTGCGGCGATGCCGCTGCTCGTGCCGATCGTCCCGCCCGACGCGGTTAATTGACCCCGCCCAATTGACGCTGCGCGGGCAGCGCCGCTACACGAACCGCGGCGCACCCGTAGCTCAGCAGGATAGAGCATCAGATTCCTAATCTGGGGGCCACTGGTTCGAATCCAGTCGGGTGCACCACTTCCAGACGGCCGCCGATCGCCGCATTCGCGACTGTTCCCGCGCGCCAGGGACGTCGCGCGGGAACAGTCGCTCTTTAGGCCTCGCGCGTCAGGGTTGCTGACCGGGGAACAGCAGCAACCAGTCGGCCTCGGCCTGAACCCGGGCAAAATAGCTCCAGCTGTCGACGTTGATCGACCGCTGGAGCCAAGGTTTCGCCTTTTCGGCCTCGCCCATCAGGATGTAATAATTGGCGAGGCTGTAGGCGGTCGATGCGGCGACGCCGTCGGCGGTCGCAAAGGCGCGGCCGGTGTCTTCGGCGCTGAAGAAGGATTTGGGCGAGCGATGGCCCTTGAACAGCTGGAGGCCGTCGAAATAAGTGTCTGGGCTGCCGTCGGGCTGGACCTCGAACAGAGTCAGGTCGTAATCGTCGAGTATCTTCTGCGCTGCGCGCAGATTGCCGCCGCGCGCGAGCGACAGATATTCCCAATAGCTGTTTGCTGTGCGCGCTTCGACGTCATGGTTGAACGCGGCGGATTCGGCCGACTTGGCGAACCATTTGGCGGCATTGTCATAGTCGTGCTTGGCGAAATAGGCCTGGCCGAGGTGGTAATAGAGATAATATTGCACGACGTCGGGGGTGCCGGGGAAATAGTCGGGACCGGGCTTTTCGCGTTCGAGCGGCTGGCCCTCGTAGATCTTCGCGGCCTTCAGCCCGACCTCTACCGATTTGTCGAACTGGCGCAGCGAGAAATAGCGATGCGCGAGGTGGCGCATCAGCTTGCCCGAATTGGGAAAGCGTTTGAGCGCGGTTTCATAGACCGCGGCCGATTCCTTGACGTAACCCTGATAGAACAGGATGCGGCCGTACCAGGTCGCGGTGTCGACGGTCATGTTGCTTTCGAACGCCGCCTTGGCGTCTTTCGCGGCGCGTTCGAGCGTCGCGACCGCGGCGACGCCGACGTTGCGGTCGGGGTTGGTCACCATTCGCTGACCGAGCAGCGAAGTGCCCTGGAAGCTGCCTTCCTGGGCGATGGCGAGCGATGGGGTCGCCAGCATCAGCAGGCTTGCCGACGCCAAGAGTTTCAGGGTGCGGGGGATCATATTCACTCTCCTTGGATTTTGTTTCTTGTGCGTAGTTTCACGGATCGATGTCGAGGTCGAACTTCACGCCCTGCGCCAGCGGCAAGGACGCCGAATAATTCACCGTCGCGGTGGCGCGGCGCATGTAATTTTTCCAGCTGTCGGAACCCGAGACGCGGCCGCCGCCGGTGACCTTTTCACCGCCGAAGGCGCCGCCGATTTCGGCGCCGCTGGTGCCGATATTGACGTTGACGATACCGCAGTCGCTGCCCTGCGCCGACTGGAAGCGCTCGGCCTCGCGGACGTCGTTGGTGAAGATGCTCGACGACAGGCCTTGCGACACGCCATTCTGCAACGCGATCGCTTCGTCCAGCGTGTCATAGCCCATGACATAGAGGATCGGCGCAAAGGTCTCTTCGCACACAATCGCGCTTTGCTGCGGCATCTCGACGATTGCGGGGCGGACATAATGGCCATCCGCAGCGCCCGCGAGGTCGAGGCGCTCGCCGCCATGGACGGTGCCGCCCTCCCGCCGCGCCTGTTCGAGCGCGCGCTGCATGCCGTCAAAAGCCATGTGGTCGATCAACGGCCCGACATGCGTGGCGTCGTCGAGTGGCGATCCGATGCGGAGCGTGGCGAAGGTTGCGATCAGGCGCGCGATAAAAGTTTCGCGGATGCTGTTGTGGACGATGAGGCGGCGCAGGGTGGTGCAGCGCTGGCCGCAGGTGCCGGTCGCCGCAAACACCGCGCCGCGCAAGGCGAGGTCGAGGTCGGCGCTCGGCGCGATGATCGCGGCGTTGTTGCCGCCGAGCTCGAGGACCGATCGACCGAAGCGTCCGGCGACGCGCACCGCGACATCATGTCCCATCCGCACGCTACCCGTCGCGCTGACGATCGCGACGTCGGGATGATCGGCGACCGCGGTGCCGCAGCGCGCATCGCCGATCGCGACCTGCACCAGATGGTCGGGCGCCAGCTCATAATCGTCCGCCGCTTTCGCCAGCAGCCCGGCAAAGGCGAGCGCGGTGAGCGGGGTTTTCTCCGACGGTTTCCAGATCGCGCTGTCGCCGCAGACCAGCGCGACGGTTGTCCCCCAAGCCCACACCGCGGCAGGGAAATTGAATGCCGAGATCAGGCCGAGCACGCCCATCGGATGCCAATATTCGGTCAGGCGATGTTCGGGCCGTTCGGATGCGATGGTCAGCCCGAACAGCTGGCGCGACAGGCCGACGGCATATTCGCAAATGTCGATGACTTCCTGCACTTCGCCGCGCGCTTCGGTCAGGATCTTGCCATTCTCGATCGCGAGCAGCAGCGACAGCGCCTCCTTATGCTCACGAACTAGCGCACCATAGCGGCGGACCAGCTCGCCGCGATGCGGCGCCGGAACGAGCTTCCATGCGGCAAAGGCGGTGCGGGCGTTCGCGACCATCGCGTCGATGTCGTCGGGGGTATCCATGCGCAGCGCGGCGAGCTGCGATCCGTCGATCGGTGAATAAACCGTCAGGTCGGATCCAAGGCGATCGCCCAGCGACAGGCCGAGCTGTTCAAAGGTCGATGCGGCCTGCTTGGCCAGCGGGGAGGCGGGGAGCGCGGTTGACGGGATTTGCGCGATATTTTCGGGAGCGTTCATAAGTTTCTTTTCTGCCATTGATTCTGTGGTTTGTTGGGTATTGTATTCGTCAGTCGTCGTTCCGCGCGATGATCCGACCGTCCTTGATGACGACGGCGACCTTCTCCAGTATGGTGACGTCGCGATACGGATCGCCCGCGACCGCGATCATGTCGGCATATTTTCCCTGCGCGATCGTGCCGAGGTTGTCCGACTGGCCGAGCAACGCCGCAGCATCGACGGTGGCCGCGCGCAGCGCCGCCATCGGGGTCATCGGCCCCTGCTCGACCATCTTGCGAAACTGCCGCGCATTTTCGCCGTGCGGCGACACCCCGGCGTCGGTGCCAAAGGCGATGTTCACCTTATAGCGCACCGCAAGGCGGATGTGGTCGCCCGACACCTTGCGCGCCTCGGCCATCTTTGCCTGCACTGCGGGGCTGATGCGCGCGGTGTCGGCGCTGTCGTGCGAATCGAGCAGACCGAGCGTCGGCACCAGCCAAGTGCCGCGCGCCGCCATCATTTTGGCGGTGTCGGCGTCAAGCCAGGTGCCATGCTCGATCGAATCGACCCCGGCGCGCACCGATGCCGTGACGCCCTGCGCGCCATGCGCGTGGGCGGCGACCTTCAGCCCCAGACTGTGCGCCGTGGTAACGATCGAGGTCAGCTCCTCCTCGCTGAGATGCTGGCCCAACCCGCGCGCCTGCTGCGACATGATGCCGCCGGTCGAGGTGATCTTGATCAGGTCGGCGCCATATTTCGCGGCCTCGCGCACGCGCAGCGCGCATTCGACCGCGCCGGTGCAGGCGCCGGTATAGTCATAAGGAAACAGCGCCTCGGTCGCTTTGCGGTTGAGACCCGACATGTCGCCATGCCCGCCGACAATCGACAGCGAAGTACCCGACAGGAAGATGCGCGGCCCGGTGACCGTCCCGTCGTTGATCGCATCGCGCAGCGCGTGGATGGCATAACCGTCCGAACCGACATCGCGAACCGTCGTGAAGCCCGCTTCCAACGTCTTTTTCGCATTGGAAAAGGAAAACAGCGCGACGTCTTCGGGCGTGTCGATCGCCGCCGACCAGTTGCGCGTCGCTGGCGAAAAGCTGAAGTGGACGTGGGTGTCGATCAGGCCGGGGAGAACTGTCCGGTCTTTGAGGTCGATCACCGGCGCATCGCCAACATCGACATAGCCCGGCAGAAGCTGGGCAATTTTATCTTTGCGAACAACGATCGTCGTCGGGCCGAGCGCCCGCTCGCCGGGGACCGCGATAACGGCGCCGGCATGAATAACAAGGTCTTGCCCGGCATCCGCTGGCTGCGCCGCGGCGGCTGCGGCCGACAGCAGGGCGAGTGCCGATGCCGACACGGCGCCAAGGCGGCGGGTCGACCGGTCGCGTGCGGACGGGTTGGCGATGTCGATCACGTCATAAGGCTCCCCGTCGATCGGGCCAGCGCGGATCGGCGCCAGCCCTTGAGTCACCACATAGGAATATTTTGCTGGCTGGGCAATAAAATTTATGATAGGAAAATTATGAAGAATAAGACGAGGCCCGGAAATTTGCGGTTTTCAGGGTCGATAATGGGTTACCAAGGAGGGAAATAATGTCGAAGTTCGTTTCACGTCTGCTGTTGTCGTCGGCGCTCGCATTCGCGATCACGCCGGTTGCCCAGGCGCAGACCCCGCCGCCCGAAGCCGAAGGTGCCGACACCGATGAGGGCGGTCGCGACATCGTCGTCATCGGGACGCGCCGCAAGGATCGCTCGATCACCGACAGCTCGGTCGCCATCGACGTCATCTCGCCCGAAAGCATCACCGCGACCGGCTACACCGACGTGAACGACGCGCTGCGCACGCTGGTGCCCGCGTTCAACGCCCAGCGCCTGCAGGGCAACGACGGTTCGTCGTTCGTCCGCCCGGTCACGCTGCGCGGCTCGCCGGCCGACCACGTCCTGCTGCTGATGAATGGCAAGCGCCGTCACCGCGCCTCGATCGTCCAGATCGGCACCGGCCACGCCTCGACCTCGGGCTCGCAGGGGCAGGATTTCAACGTGATCCCGCCGATCGCCTTGTCGAGCGTCGAAGTGCTGCGCGACGGCGCATCGGCCCAATATGGCTCGGACGCGATCGCCGGCGTGATCAACATGGAGCTGAAGAAGCAGAAAAGCGGCGGCTCGATCATCGGGCAGGTCGGCGAATATTTCAGCAGCGGCGGCCGCACCTATGACATCCAGGGTCATATCGCGGTGCCGGTCGGCGATAACGCCTATTTCAACCTCGCGGCCCAATATACTGACCAAGCCAAGGCCTATGCGCGCAAAGCCACCCATGCGGGCGCGGTTGCGTTGCGGGCCGCGGGCGTACCGGGGGTTCCGGAACATCCCGAAGGCAATCTCGATCCGCGCTACATGGCGTTTAAGTCGGTCTGGAATGCGGGCATTGAGCTCAGCGACGCGCTCGAGCTTTATACCTTCGGCAACTATATGACCGGCAAAAGCTCGGTCACCTTTGGTCTGCGTCAGCCGTTCGCGGCGGGCGGCCTGAGCGGTCATGGCACCTATGCCAATTCGGCGTTCGACCTCAGCCCGGCGCACCCGCAGCAGTTCAACCTGGCCAGCGTCTATCCGGGTGGCTTCACGCCGGAATTTAGCGGGCATCTGGAGGACTTCAGTGCGTTGGTCGGCCTCCGCGATCAAGACGGCCCGCTGACCTGGGATCTGTCGGCGCGCTATGGCACCAATACCGTCGATTATACCATCACCGGCACGATCAACGCGTCGATGGGGGTCAATTCGCCGACGTCGTTCAAGCCGGGGTCGCTGACCCAGCGCGAAATCCAGTTCGACGGCGAAATTTCCTATGAGCTGAATGACCAGATCCTGCTGTTCGCGGGCGCCAGCCATCGCAAGGAAACCTATGTCATCGGCGAAGGCGATGTCGCGAGCTATCTGACCGGGCCGCTCCGCGATCTGCCCGCCGGGTCGAACGGCTTTCAGGGCTTCTCGCCTGAATTCGCCGGTAGCTTCGACTCGAACAGCTATGCGGTGTTCGCCGAAGTCGATGCAGACATCACCCCCTGGTGGAACCTGTCGGTCGCCGGTCGTTACGAAGATTACGACCAGTTCGGTACGAACTTCAGCTATAAGGCGGCGACCCGTTTCGAGCTGAGCGATGCTTTTGCGTTGCGCGGTTCGGTCAGCACGGGTTTCCGCGCCCCGGCCGCTGGACAGGTGTTCGGCACCAGCCTGACCTCGCAGCTCGACGGCATCGGCGGCTTCATCCTCGACGCCGTGCTGGTTCCGGGATCGCCCGCAGCGCAGGTCTTCGGCTCCGATGCGTTGACGCCCGAAACCTCGTTCAACATGTCAGCGGGTGTCGTGTTCACCGGTCTCGACGGCTTTCTGACCACGCTCGATTTCTACCAGATCGACGTCGATGATCGCCTGTTGCTGACGCCGTCGCGCAATACGACCGCCGCCGAGCGTGCCGCATTGGCCGCGATCAACTTCCCCAATGGCGCGGATATTCAACAGGTGCGCTATTTCCAGAATGAAATGAACACCCGCGTGCGCGGTTTCGATCTGGTCAGCACCTATCGCCATGGCTGGTCGGACAATGCTTCGACCGACTTCAGCCTGGCGCTGAACTATAACGAGCAGCATCTGCGCGGCGCGCCGCCTCCGGGCTTCAGCCCGGCGATCATCACCGAATTCGAACGCGGAACACCGCGCTGGCGCGGCAATTTCTCGGCAACGACCAAGGTCGGCGACTTCGCGCTGATGGGCCGTGCCATCCACTATGGCGCCTGGCGCCGCCTGGATGGAGCGACCTTCCTGCCGCGCAAGGCGGTGACATTGTTCGACGCTGAAATCTCCTACACAGGGATCCAGGATGTCGAGCTGAGCGTTGGCGCACGCAACATTTTCAACATCTTCCCGCCGGGTCGCGGCCCCGCCCGCGCCCGCGCAGGCCTGATCTACGACAACCACAGCGTGTTCGGGGTTGCCGGCGGATTCTATTATCTGAACGCCAAATATAAGTTCTGATCCTCGCGATCCGCGAGGCACAGACTGTTCCGGTGGGCAATTGCGGCGCTGACATGGGCGAAATGTCAGCGCCGTAGCCTATCGGAAATTTGTGTATTATAGGATCGTGATGCGGGCAGGTCGGCTTGATTTGAATGGCTTTCCTGAATTCGCCGATCTTGCACTGTTTGGCCTAGGTAAAGGACCGCCGATATATGCCCCCCAGAACAGCAGATGAGCCGGAAATTCTGGGTGCCGTCCGCCAATCAAAGCGGCCCCGAACCGAAGGTTTCCATCTGGGGCGGCGGCTGCACCAGCTGCGCCGCGAGCGCGGGATGACGCTGGAGGATGCGGGGCGGCTGACGTCGCTGGCCGCATCGACGTTGTCGAAGATCGAAAATGACCAGATGTCGCCGACCTTTGATGTCGTGCAGAAATTGGCGCTGGGGTTCGACATCGACATTACCGAACTGTTTGCCAGCAATACGGGGCAAGATGCCGCGGGGCGGCGCAGCATCACTTTGGCCGGGGCGGGGCGTCCCATGGAGACCCCGGTCTATAATCACCGCCTGATCGCGGTTGAGCTGAAGCACAAGAAGATCCTGCCCTTCGTGACGACGATCAAGGCGCGCAGCCTGGAGGATTTCAAGACTTGGTCGCAGCATAGCGGCGAGGAGTTTCTCTACGTGCTCGAGGGCGAGATCTGTTTCCAGACCGAGCATTATGAGCCCGCGTTCCTTGGGGTCGGCGACAGCGTCTATATCGACAGCAGCATGCAGCACGCCGCCTATTCAACGAGCGAGCAAGACGCCGTTGTGCTGTGGGTCAACACCGGCTGATTTCCCCTTCAGCGCGATCCGCTGTCCTTTTTTCGCATGGCTTGCAATAATTTTCTTATCGGCTATAAATTTCCAATAGAAAATATTGGGAGTCGATGCGATGGACAGACGGCAATTTGTGCTTTCGGGGGCGGCGCTGTCAGCCGCCGTGGCAATGGCGCCCGCTTTGGCGGCAAAACAGACGGTACGCCCGCTGACCTTCGACGCGATGGGCGAGGTCCGCTTCGAATATGATGCGGCGCTGATCGGCCAGATGCGTGATAGCGGCCTCGACGCAATCGCCGTGACATTGTGCGATCCCAAAACCTACGAAGCCCATGCCTATGAGGACGCGATCCAGGCGGTGCTCGATCATGACGCGCATATCGCGGCGCATCCGGCGCTGTTCCTGAAGGCGACGCGCACCAGCGACATCGATGCCGCGCGCCAGAACGGCCAGATCGCGCTATTCTATCTGTTCCAGAACAGCACCCAGTTCGGCCGCGACCTCGACAATATCGACCTGTTCTACAAGCTGGGCGTCCGCTCCTCGCAGATCACCTATAATGACCAGAATTGGGCGGGCGCCGGGTGCAAGGAATTGGGTGCCAATGGCCTGACCCATTTCGGCCGCGAGATCGTGGCGCGGATGAACAAGGTCGGGATGCTGATCGACCTGTCGCATTCGAATATGCAGACGATGACCGACACGATCAACGCGTCGGCCGACCCGGTGATCATCTCACACACCGCGTGCATGGCGATGCATAAGAACGTCCGTAACACGACCGACGACAATTTGCGGTTGCTGGCGCAGAAGGGCGGGGTGGTCGGGATTTGCCAGATGCGCCCGTTCCTGACGACGAAGCGTCAAGGCGCGCTCGCGGATTATTTTCGCCATATCGACCATGCGGTGAAGGTCGCGGGCGCCGACCATGTCGCGATCGGCAGCGACCGCGACCACCGTGTGGTTGAGATGACCGACGCCTATATCGCCGAGCTGAAGCGCGAAGAGGGTGCCAATTTCCACGCCGAAGACTGGCCACTGTTCATCGACGAGCTCAACGGTCCGCGCCGCATGGAAGTGGTGTGGGACGGGGTGCGCAAGCTGGGTTATCCCACCAGCGTCGTCGAAAAGATCATGGGCACCAATGTCCGCCGCATCTATCAGGATGTGATCGGATGACTGCCCGGTTGATGGGCGGCGCCGGGATTGCGCTGACGCTCCTGCTCGCGGCGGCTCCGGTATCGGTGGCGGCACAGCCCACCGTTGCCAATGCCGGGCAATGCACGACCAGCCTGATCGGCACGCCGCTGACGCTACCGAAATTTTCGGAGGCGACGCAGAAGTGGCTGGATCAGGACATCGAGATCGCGCGTGCGGCGCTACGCATCGCGCCCGACCGTGAGGATTCGCACATCTGGCTGGGCCGCCGCCTCGATTATGCCGGTCGGATTTGCGATGCGGTCGATGCGTTCACCGATGGGCTGAAGGCGTTTCCGGACAGCTATAAACTCTACCGCTTTCGCGCCCGCGACTTGACCCGCGCGCGCCAGTTCGACGCGGCACTGGCCGACTACAGCAAGGCGCTGGAGCTGATGGGCGATACCCCCGACACGTTCGAACCCGACGGGCTGCCCAACCCGATCGGGCTGACGATCAGCACCTATCGTGGTAACATCGTCTATTATCATGCGCAGACCAGCTTCGCGACCGGCGACTATCAGACCGTTGTCGACGGGATGGCGAAATCGCTGGCGCTGGCGGCCGACTTTGCGCGCGACGATATGCGGGTGCCGACCGCCTATTGGACGTACATCGCCTATCGCAAGATGGGCGAGCACGCGAAGGCGCGCGCCGCGATAGATGCCATCGAACCGGGGCTGAAACTGATCGAGAACGACATTTATTATCAGGCCGTGCAGATCATGCAGGGGCGGCTGAAGCCTGCGGATGTCGGTGCGACCAAGGACAGCACGATCAAATTCGCGATCGCGATGGAGCGCCGCTTTGCGGGCGACGAGGCGGGCGCAAAGGCGCTGCTGGCCGAAATCATCGCCGAAAATGCGCAGGGTCACTGGCCGTCGGAAGCCGAGTTGGCGGCGCCGGATCGGGCGCCGCGCAGCTAGGGCGCCCTGCCACGCCAATCAGCTAGACCCAGTCGGTCGGTTGCCGCATGATGTTTGCGGGAGATCTGACGTGACCTATGACATCGCCGCCCTCGACCTGCCGCTGCGCGACGAGCAACAGATGCTGCGCGATAGCGTCCAGCGTTTCCTGGCCGACAATGAACGGCCCGGCTGGCGCGATCTGGTGGAATCGCTTGGGCTGGCCGGTGTCGCGGTTCCCGAGGCGCGCGGCGGTTTTGGCGGCGGCGCGATCGACATTGCGGTGGTCATGGCGGAGCTGGGGCCGGCGCTGGCGGGGGCCGACTGGCTGTCGCATACGGCGGCGACGATGATGCTCGCGCGGGTGGCGCCCGATCATGCGGCGCTGGCCGAGCTGGCAACCGGGGCGCGGCGCGCGGCGATGATCTGCGCGGCATCGACTGCGTCAATGCCGATCGTCGAGGCGGACGGGGCAGTGCGCGGCACGGCGACGCTGGTCGCGGGCGGCGCCGAGGCCGACCTGTTCCTGCTCGCTGATGGCGATGCGGTGCTGCTGATCGCGGCGGACCACGACGAGGTCGAACAGCGTCACCGCATCATGCACGACGCCAGCGTGACCGCCGACCTGAGCCTGACGTTGAAGGCGGGCGAAGGGAGCGTGGTGGCGACGGGGCCCGAAGCGCGCGCGCTGGCCGAATGGGTCAGTGATGTGATCCTTGTCGGCCGCTGCGCCGAGGCGGTGGGGCTGATTCGCCATATGATCGCCGCCAGCGCCGACTATCTGGGTCAGCGCCAGCAGTTCGGGCGCCCAATCGGTACCTTCCAGGCGCTCCGCCACCGCGCCGCTGACATGCAACTCGCCGCGATGAAGGCCGCGGCGCTGACCGAAGCGGCAATTCTCGCCGTCGATCAGGATCGTGCCGATTGCGCCGCTACGGTGAGCGCCGCCTGCGTCGAAGTTGCCGACGCGGTGCGGATCGTCGGTGAAGGTGCGGTGCAGATCCATGGCGCGATGGGGCTGACCGAGGAGCTGAGCCTTGGCAGCCATTTCAAGCGCGCACTGGCGATTGCCGCGGCGATGGGGCCTCGCGCCGATCATCTGTCGCGGTTTGCGGAAGCGGCGGCTTAACCGAGCATTAGCCGCGCGATCAGGTCGCGCTGGATCTCGTTCGACCCCGCATAGATGCTCGCCGCGCGGTCGTTGAGGTAGCGCGGGACCGCGACCGCCAGTTCAGCGGGAACCTGCCCGTCGGCGTCGGCCCACGCCGCATAGCCCGCGGCCTCGCACGCCAGCGTATCGATCCGCTGGGCGCTTTCGGTGCCGAGAATCTTGAGCGCCGAGGCGTAGAGCGCGGGGCTGCCGCCGACCCCTTGCATCGCTTTGAGTTCGAGCGCTTGCAACGCCTGCAATCCGATCGCTTCGCGGTCGATCTGCGCGCGCAGTACCGGATCGGTGATCGCGTGCGCGCGCATCCGGGACAGTCGCGCCATCAGGCCGGGCGCATATTTGCCGCCGCGCTCAAAGGTCAGCAGATGCTTGGCAACCGACCAGCCTTCATTCTCGCCGCCCAGCCGGTTCGCCTGCGGGACGCGCACATCGTCGAAGAAGACCTGATTGAACTCATGATCACCCGCCAGGGTGCGGATCGGTTCGACCGTGATCCCCGGGGTCGCCATGTCGAGCAGCAGGAAACTGATCCCCGCCTGCGGCTTGCCCTCGCTCGAGGTGCGGACGAGCGCGAACATGCGGTTGGCGAAATGGGCGTGGGTGGTCCAGATCTTCGAGCCGTTCAGCACATAGTCGCTGCCGTCAGGCGTCGCGCGCAACTGCAATGCGGCGAGGTCCGATCCCGCGCCGGGCTCCGAAAAACCCTGGCACCAATAATCCTCGCCCGACAGGATGCGCGGCAGATAATGGGCGCGCTGCTCCGGGCTCCCATAATGCATGATCACCGGCGCGACCATTTTCAGCCCCATCGGCGCAAGGTTCGGCGTCCCGGCGCGCGCGCATTCGGCGGCGAAGATATAGCGTTCGATCTCGCTCCAGCCCGGGCCGCCGAACTCGGCCGGCCAGTCGGGCGCCGCCCAGCCGCGTGCGTGCAAGATGCGCTGCCACGGCAGCGAGACGGCGGGGTCGTGAAAGACACTGGTCGCGCGGTTGGCGGCGCGGCGCAGGTCGTCGGGCAAGGCGTCGGCAAGGAAGGCGCGAACCTCGTCGCGAAAGGCCGTCAGGGCGGGGTCGTTCAGCATGTCCATTGCCTCGTCTTGTACAGCGCCGATTGCGCAGGCCAAGCTGGCACCTGCATTAGGCCGCCCGCGCGCCGACGAAGCCGAGGCCCGCGGCGATCTGGATCGATTGCGCGCGTCCGGTCGCGCCGAGTTTCGCGGCGGCATTGCGCAGGTGAAAGCGCACGGTCGATACCGACAGCGTCAGGATGATGCCGATCTCGCCATCGGTCTTGCCCGCTGCGGCCCAGCGCAGGCACTGCACCTCGCGCCGGGTCAGCGTCTGCGGCACCGTGGCGTTGCGCGGCCGCCTGCGCGCTTCATTGTGCGTCGCGACCAGTTTGAGCGCGAGGTTGTGCAGATCACCCGCATGGCGCTCGAACAGCGCCGAAACCCCGACCGGTTCGCGCGAGCACCAGAAGACCGCGCCGACCAGCCCGCGCGGCAGATGCACCGGCGCGATGATCGCCTCGCCGAAATTCGGGCTGTTGCGCGCCTGTTCGCAATCGACCGCATCGAGCAGCTGCGTTGGCCGCCAGGTCCGCAGCTGGCCGTCGCTGTAATAAAAGGGCTCGGCGGTCAGGCGCGCTGCGGTGAGGAAGGCGATGTGCAGCGCCAGCTTGCGGTCGCGCCAATAGGCGTGGGCTGGATCGACCCAGTGAAAACTGGTTTCGGCATAGGGCCGCCCATCTTCGTCGGCCATCGGCTCGGGGTCGCCAAGGTCCGCCTGCGCCGCGATATAGGGCAGCCCGATCGCATCGCCGGCCGCCTGCACCGCGCTGACCAGCGCCGGCATTTGCGCCCAGCCTGTCGATTGATCATCGGTCACCCGGCCCCGTCTCCATTCATCCTGCCACGGATGCCAGCTTGTGACTGGCGCCGCGATTTTGTCTTTGGCCAGCGTCCGGCTGTCCGCACGCTCGCACAAAGACGAGCCCCGCGACAAGTCGTTTGAGGGAGGATGAGTGATGAAAACCGTTCGTATTTTTCTGGCCGCAACCGCCGCAACGGGGCTTGCCTTGGCTGCCCCGGCCTTTGCAGCCGAAGAAACCGCTGCCGATCCGGTGGCCGCCGAGGGCGAGATCATCGTCACTGCGCAGCGCCGGGCGGAATCGATGAACGATGTCGGCATGGCGATCCAGGCGGTCGACGGCGCGACGCTGGAAAATCTGCGCGTCACCGATCTGCGCGACCTGACGACGGTTGCCCCCAGCTTTACCGTGTCGCAAAGCTATCAGGGGGTGCCGACCTATACGCTGCGCGGCATCGGCTTCAACACGATCAACCTGTCGGCCACCTCGACCGTCGGCACCTATGTCGACGAGGTCGCCTATGCCTATCCGATCATGAACACCGGTCCGGTGATGGATCTGGAGCGGGTCGAGGTGTTGAAAGGGCCGCAAGGGACGCTGTACGGCCGCAACACCACCGCGGGGTTGATCAATTTCATCACCGCCAAACCGACCGACAGCTTTGACGCCAGCATCAAGGCCGATCTCGGCAATTATCAGACCTACAACATCGGCGGCCATATCTCCGGCCCGCTGGGCGAAGGGATCGCGGCGCGCGTGTCGTTCCGCAGCGAGAACAGCGACAAGGGCTGGCAGATAAGCAACACCCGCGGCGAACGGCTGGGCGAGGTCGAAAAATATGGCGTGCGCGGCGCGTTGGCGATCGATCCCGCCCCCGGCACGCATTTCGACCTGTCGGTCACCTGGTGGCGTAACAAGTCGGACACCGTCGCGGGGCAGGGGATTGGCTTTACCCCCGCCACCAATCCGGCGACCGGCACGAGCAACTCGCGCTTCTTCAACGCGCCAGGACTCGCCAATTACATCGCGGGCAATTTTCCGACCAAGGCGAGCCAGGCCGACTGGGCGCCCGAAGCCAGCCGTTCGGCGGACATCGGCACCGGGCTTGGCCTCGACGGGCCACTGGCGGAGAACAACCGTTTCTGGGGGTTGAAGCTGCGCTGGGATCAGGATCTGGGCGACACGATGAAGCTCGTCTCGCTGACCAGCTATAATGATTTCAAGCGCAATGCGCTGTCCGACTGGAGCGGTGCACCCTATGAAATCCTGCTCCAGAACACCGTCGGGCGGATCAAAAGCTTTGCGCAGGAACTGCATGTCGAGGGCGAAGCGGGCGCGGCAAACTGGCTCGTTGGGGCCTATTACGCAAACGACCGCATCATCGATTCGAACCGCACGATGCTGGGCCAGAACGCCAATGTCGGGCTGATCCGGGCGGCCGGCGCACCGCTGCTGGCCAGTCCGCTGTTCAACTCGGCGGGCTACACGCCGCTCCAGCTGAGTCAGGCGTTTCGCACCTATGAGGATTTTGGCCGCATCCGCACCAAGACGTGGAGCGTGTTTGCCAACGCCGATGCCGAACTGACCGAACAGCTCAAGCTGACCGCCGGTATCCGCTATACCCAGGACAAGCAGCGCTACAACGGCTGCTCGCGCGACTTCAACGGCAATATGCTGCCCAACGTCAACGTCGTGAACCGGGCGCTGTATCTGCAAACCTACGGCGTCCTGGCGCCGCAGATCAGCCAGGGGCAGTGCAACACCTTCGATCCCGCGACCGGCACCTTTGGCGAAGTGCAGTCGCTGCTGAAGGAAAACAACGTCGCCTGGCGCGTCGCGCTCGACTGGTCGCCGAACGACGATACTTTGCTCTATGCGTCGGTATCGCGCGGTTACAAGTCGGGGACGACGCCGATCAACGCCGCCAACCTGGCGCGCCAGAATGCCCCGGTGACACAGGAAAAGCTGACCGCCTATGAAGTCGGGATCAAGGCGACGCTTGCCGACCGGCTGGTGCAGGCGAACCTGTCGGCGTTCTATTATGATTACCGCGACAAGCAGATCAGCACCTATTTCGCCGATCCGATCTACACCGCGCTGTCGCGGCTCGACAATGTCCCTAAATCCAAGGCCTATGGCGTCGAGGGCGAGCTGACGATCCGTCCCGCGACGGGGCTGACGATCGCCGCCAACGCGCTGTATTTGAAGACGCGGATCAACGACTACAACGGCACCAATGCTGCGGGTCTGCCGCAGAATTTCGACGGCGCCGAATTCATCTATAGCCCCAAATTTCAAGGCAGCCTGACGCTCGCTTATGACACGCCGGTCAGCGATACGCTGAACCTGATCGGCGCGGTGAGCGCGCGCTATCAGAGCCAGTCGAACACGATCTTTGAAGACATCGACCTCTACAAGATCGATTCCTATGGTACCGTCAGCGCCAGTCTCGGCTTGAAGAGCGAGAGCGGCTGGTCGGTGTCGCTGTGGGCCAAAAATCTGTTCGACAAATATTATTGGTCGGCGGTCGCCAGCAATGCGAATGTCGTGGTGCGGTTTGCTAACCCGCCGCGGACCTATGGCCTGACCGTCGGGTTCGATTTCTGACGGGAGCGATGCATCATGGCGCTGGCATTGCAGGACAATTATCTGGGGACCGCGATCGATTTCGCCGCGCCGCCGGGTGAACCCGCGTTGCTGGCGCCCGACAGCGTGCAGTGGCGCGTCTATAAGAATCCCATTGCGCTCGGCATCGGCGGGATCGCCGCGGTGCTGCTGGAATTTGCCGAACCGCGCATCCGGTCGGGGGTATGGGACCATTCGACGTACAAGGTCGATCCGATCGGTCGTTCGCGTCGCACCGGGCTGGTCGCGATGCTGGCCTGCTACGGCCCGGCGAGTAGCGCGAAGGACGTGATCGGCAAGGTCAACCGGATGCACGGTAAGGTGAAGGGGGCGACCCCGGCAGGCGAAACCTATCGCGCGCTCGACCCCGTACTGCTCGACTGGGTCGCGGCGACCGCATCCTATGGCTTTCTGATGGCCTATGACCGTTTCGTCCATCCGCTGAGCGATGCCGACAAGGACCGTTTCATGCGCGACGGCGATGTGATCGGGCGCGAATTCGGGGCGCGGCATACGCCGCAGACCTTCGACGCCTTCATGGCGATGATGGACCAGCTTGAGCCCCTGTTCGAACCGCATCCGATCCTGTTCGAATTTCTCGATATTATCCAGTCGGGGCGGGCGGCACCGGGAGTGCCGCGTTTCCTCCACCGTGCGATCGCGCGCGCATCGGTGTCGCTGCTTCCGGCGCATATCCGGCAGAGACTGGAGCTGGGGACAGCGTTCGACCTGACGCGGGTCGACCGCCTCCTGCTTCGCACCGCGGGGCGGCTGGCCGATCGTCGCGCCGATCGCAATTCCCCGCCGTGTCAGGCCAGCATCCGGCTGGGCCTGCCGCGTGATTTTCTGTACCGGTCGGCGGCCGAGCAGCGGCGGCTATGGGCAGGGCGCGGCCAACAGACAAGCGGACCGCAAGGCCAGTTGGCGCCGAATTAGGCGGTCAGGTCGTTACCTCGGCGCGCATCGTCGTGCGTCCGCTGGCGTCGCGCGCCCATAGTCGCGCACCATTGCCCTCGCGTGCCAGGCAGAGATCGAAGGGTGCGCCGTCGATCAGCGGCGCTTCGGCGCGGAAGCTGAAATGGCGTGGCGTCAGGTCGGGCAGTTCGCGCCGGGCATGATCGATCAGCAGCGTCGCGATCAATGGGCCGTGGACCACGAGCCCGGCATAGCCTTCGATATCGCGCGCATAATCACGGTCGTAGTGGATGCGGTGGGCGTTGAAGGTGAGCGCCGAATAGCGGAACAGCATGACCGGGTCGGCAGTGACGCGGCGGATTGCATCGGCGAGTTCAATCTCGACCGGCGGCGGGGCTGGTGGGGCAGCGGAGGCCGTCGCCGCCGCGCGATAAACCAGATCCTGTTCTTCGCGGATTGCCGGGACGCCGTCGGCGGCAATGTCGTGCTGCAACGTGACAAACAGCAGGTCGCCGCTGGCGCCGCGCTTGGCGCGGATCGCGGCGATTGTCGTGACGCGGGTCAGTGCGGCGCCGACCGCGACCGGGGCTAGGAACTCGACGCGCCCGCCGGCCCACATCCGGCGGGGCAGGGGAACGGGAGGCAGCAAGCCGCCCTCGTCGCGGCGCGGGTGGCCGTCCGCTCCGATCGCCGACTGGCGCGCGTCGGGCAGGAAATAGAGCCAGTGACCGAGCGGCGGGACGGTCGCGGGCGGCGCCTTGTCATGGTCGAGCAGCGCGGCGAGGCCGATAAGCGGCGCTGCGGTCGCGACGTCCTCGCGCGTTTCGCTGCGCCCGACCCAGTCCGAAAAATCGTCCATCACCGCTCAGAAACTCTTCGGCAGGCCAAGCGCGTGGGTCGCGACATGGCTCAGGATCAGATTGGTGCTGATCGGCGCGACCTGATACAGCCGTGTCTCGCGAAACTTGCGTTCGATGTCATATTCCTCGGCAAAACCGAAACCGCCGTGGGTCTGTACGCACATGTCGGCGGCGTACCAGCTTGCCTCCGACGCCAGCATCTTGGCCATATTCGCCTCGGTCCCGCCGTCCTGCCCGGCGTCGAACAGGCGCGCCGCCTTGTCGACCATTTCGGCGGCGGCAGCGATTTGCACATAAGCGCGTGCGATCGGAAACTGGACGCCCTGATTTTCGCCGATCGCCCGCCCGAACACCTCGCGCTCTTTTGCGTAGGCGGCGGCGCGGTCGATGAAGAAGCGGCCGTCGCCGATGCATTCGGACGCGATCAGGATGCGTTCGGCGTTCATGCCCGACAGGATATAGCGAAAGCCCTTGCCCTCCTCGCCAATCAAATTGGCGGCGGGGACTTTGAGGTCGTCGAAGAACAGCTCGGTCGTCGCATGGTTGAGCATGGTGCGGACCGGACGGACGGTCAGCCCATTGCCCACCGCCTCGCGCATGTCGACCAGCAACACGCTCATCCCGTCGGACGATTTGGCGCAGTTCTCGCGCGGGGTGGTGCGGCACAGCAGGATCATCAGGTCCGAATGTTCGGCGCGGCTGATCCAGATTTTCTGCCCGTTGACGACATAGTCGTCGCCGACGCGCTTCGCGAAGGTGCGGATGCGGGTGGTGTCGGTGCCCGCGGTCGGTTCGGTGACCCCGAACGCCTGCAACCGTAGGTCACCGCTAGCAATCGCGGGCAGATAGGCCGCCTTCTGCGCCGCCGAGCCATGTTTCAGCAGCGTCCCCATCGTGTACATCTGCGCATGGCAGGCGCCGCCGTTACAGCCCGAACGATGGATTTCCTCGAGCACCGCGGTCGCCGCGCCCAGCCCGAGGCCCGATCCGCCAAACTCCTCCGGAATCAGCACCGACAGGAACCCGGCTTCGGTCAGGGTGCGGACAAATTCGGTGGGATAGATGCGGTCGCGATCCAGCCTTTGCCAATATTCGCCCGGAAACCCCGCGCACAGGCGGCGCACCGCCTCGCGGATTTCGGGGTAGCTTTGCGGCTGGGCATCGGACATCGGCACTCGCTCTCCCTGATTGTTCGATGAGCCTTAGGACGGCAAGCGGCGGGGCGCCAAGATGAATCAGTAGTGCGTCGCGACTTCCAACCGGGTGGGCAATCGGGTTATGGCACACCCGCTGGTGCAAGAGCCCAGACGAAGGTGATATGTTTCCATGACGCTTGATGCCGCGACGATTGAAATCCCCGCAACACCCGATCGCGCCTGGTGCGAGGCGCTGGACCACGCCGACGTGCTGGCGCCGATGCGCGACCAGTTCGTCCTGCCCGACGGGATGATCTATCTTGACGGCAATTCGCTCGGCGCGATGCCCAAGGCAGCAAGCGCGCGGGCGCAGGCGGTCGTGACGCACGAATGGGGCACCGACCTGATCAAAAGCTGGAACAGCGCCGGCTGGTTCGACCTGCCGGAGCGGCTGGGCGACAAGCTGGCGCCGTTGATCGGCGCCGCGGCGGGCGAAGTTGTCGTCTGTGATTCGACCAGCCAGAATTTGTTCAAGGTCTTGTCGGCGGCGGTGGCGATGCGGCCCGATCGCAGCGTGCTGATCCTTGAGGGCAGCAATTTCCCGACCAACAATTATATCGCCGAAGGCGTCGCGGCGGCGACCGGCGGGCGTGTGTCGGTGCAATTGTGCGAGAAGGACGAGATCGCGGACGCGATCGACGAAAACACCGTCGCTGTCGCGATCACCCATGTCCATTACAAGAGCGGACACGTCCACGATATGGCGGCGATCACCGCGCGCGCCCATGCCGCGGGGGCGCTGGCGATCTGGGATCTGTGCCACAGCGCCGGGGCGATGCCGGTCGACTTGAATGGCTGCAACGCCGATTTTGCGGTCGGCTGCACCTATAAATATCTCAACGGTGGCCCCGGGTCGCCTGCGTTCCTGTTTGCGGCGAAGCGGCATCAGGGGCAGGCGTTGCAACCCGTGACCGGGTGGTGGGGCCATGCCGCGCCCTTCGCCTTTGAACCGGGCTATCGTCCGCAGCCGGGGCTGCGCCAGTTTCTGATCGGCACCCAGCCGATCCTTTCGATGGCGCTCGTCGAAACCGGGCTCGATATTCATTTACAGGTCGACATGGCGGCGATCCGCACCAAGTCGATGGCGTTGACCGACCTGTTCATCCGTCTGGTCGAACAAAGATGCGCCGGACACGGCTTTACGCTGGCCTCGCCCCGCGATGCCGCGGCGCGCGGCAGTCAGGTGTCGTTCGCGCACGCCGACGGTTATCCGATCATGCGCGCGCTCATCGCCGCCGGGGTGATCGGCGATTTCCGCGCCCCCGACACGGTGCGCTTCGGCTTTACCCCGCTCTACGTCGGCTATGCCGATGTGTGGGACGCCGTCGACCGGCTGGTGACGATCATGGATAAGGGCGTTTGGAAACGACCCGAACATCAGGCACGCGACGCCGTCACATGACCGAAGAGCGGCGTGACGCCGCCGCTCTTCGGTCAGGCTTTAGACGCGAGCGCCGCGACCGGCATCGCTGGGCGCGCCGTCGGTCGCGCACGGTGGCTTAGATAGCGTTCCATCGCCGCCAGACCATGGGCGGTCAGTGCGACATGGATGACGCGATTGTCCCGCGCCGACCGCTCGCGCGCCACGAGCCCAAGGTCGTCGAGCTTGCCGATCCAGCGCAGCGCCGTCGTCGCCGGGACCGCGGCGGCAATACACAGGCTGTGGATGCTCACCGGCCGTCCGCGGTGCTGCTGCACATACAGGTCGAGCAGCATGTCCCACGCCGGTTCGGCAAAGATATGGGCGACAAAGCAATGTTCGCGACTGCGGCGGCTTGCATATTCCTGTTGGGCCAAATGCACCAATATCTCTGTGTCAGTGCCGATGGCGGCGTCATCGTCGCGGACTGGCGCGCGCGCTTCCATGGTTCCGCTCACAGCAAACCCCTTTCGCGCATGCTGACGATCGTGCGGCCGCCGACGATCAGATGGTCAAGGAGACGGATGTCGACCGCGCGCGCCAGTCGCTCAATCTTCTTCGTCATCGCGACATCGGCGGCACTGGGTTCGGCGCATCCCGACGGATGATTATGTGCGAGGATAATGCCGTGCGCCCCGACATCAAAGGCGCGGGCGAGCAGGCGCCGGAGCGGCCCTTCGACCTGCGCGATGGTTCCTTGCGCGATCGTTTCGTCGGCCAGATAGCCCCAATCTTGGGTGACAAAGGTGACGTGAAGGCACTCCGTCGCCGACTTGCCGATCACCAGCCGGAGATATGCCTGAAAGCGCGGATCAGCGGTGGTCACCGCCGTTCGCGATACCTCTTCGCGAAGCCCCGCCTCGATAAGCGTCCGCGCCGCGACGATCGCTTCAGCAAGCTTGCGGTCGCCTTCCAGGGCGTTGGCGAGTTGATCGCAGTTGGCCGTCAGCGCCCGCCCGATACTCCCGAAATGCCGGATCAGCCGTTCGGCTGCGGTGTCGGCAAGCGGTCCGGCAAAGGGTTCGAGGAGATGCGCCAGGACCGGTAGCGCCCGTAGCGCCGGACCCGTGTCCGATGACGCCAGATCCCCACCGCCAGGATCAACAGGATGATGGAATAGGGGCCGTAGCTCATGATCCCATAAGCCAGCTTCGGGAAGATGTCGGTCACTTCGCGCGCGAAGTGAGAAATCACGGACACGAGTTGAAAGGCGGCGAGCCATAGCGGATAAATCCTGTTCGCCCAGAGCGCGACGCCCAGAAACGTGGCGGCGAGCCCAAGGTCGATGAGCAAGTGACCCATATCGACCGATCCATAGATCGTGCTGCGCCCCACCAGCAGGTGGTAGAGCGGGTCGGCGAGGGTCACAAAAAAGAGCACCGCCGCGCAGATCCTTTCGGGGGCCGCGCCCCAGCGCAGCGCAGCTGCCCCGAGAAGCGTCACCAACAGGATGTTGATCATCTGGATATTTTCCATGATCAAATCCTGACCCGCACCGGCGTCGGCGTCAATCGTCAGGCGGCTTGCTGGCGCCCGGGGTCGTCGTCGGCTTCAAAGGCCCAAGTGTCTTCGTGCGTCGGGCCGCCGGTGATTTGCGTCTTTGCGTCGACCAGGGCGTTGTGCGAGCGGAAGACGTCGTTGGCCGACGCGATATCCGACTGGATCGCGCGCCCGAGCCGGACGATCGCGTCCTGCCCGACATGCGGCGCCGGCATGTCTTCGGTCTGGCGCGCGCGCAGGATCGCCTGCATCACGTCAAGCTTGGCGAGCAGGCTTTCGTCGGCCTTGGCTTCGGCGGTCCGGATGTGTTTGCGGATGCGCATCATATATGCGGGTATAGCTATCGTCATCGTCTTCCCCCTGGCGCCGGTGCTCGATCGCGGCGCGCGCAGTGGCGAGACGGGGCGGCTAGCTCACCACATCCGCGAGCGCCCTTGCGGCGGCGATGCCGACGACCAGGCTTGCGAGGATGGCAAACAAGATGATGCCGATCGCCGCGCCGCGGGTGAGGAGGGCGTTATCGCCGTCGAGCACCCCGGGGACGACATGCGGCTCGGCTGGTCGGCTCCAGGGCGCCTCGATCGAAATCGCAAGCTGATCCCTCAGACCCTCGCCGGGATCCATGATGCTGTCCCGGGGGCTGACATCGCCCGGCAACGCACTTGCTGCCAGCGGGAGAATCTGCATCTCATTTTCTTCACATGCCTGATCGGCGGAAAAGCCTGCATTTTGGGCGGCCCACTCGCGATACTGCCGCGCCAGCTCGTGCCGCGTCACCCCGCCCAACCGCGAGCGGAGCACTTCGATCCGGCGATTGACGGCGGCTTCGGAGATGCCAAGCTGATGGGCGATCTCTTTGCTCGTGCGACTGTGGGCGAGCAGGTCGAGGACTGCGCGCTGCCGCGGCGTGGCAAAATGGAAATCGTTGATGATCGATGTCATCTGTGCGCGACCCTTTCCGGCGCGCCTTTAATCACGATGGATTGGCCGATTCAACAAAAAGCGCGGTTGTGCGCCTGTTCGTTGCTGAAGATGGTGAATCGCCTCCGATGGTCGAAAGGATCAATCGGGTCGGATGGACCGGCGAACCATTTGATATGATCGCACAAACCCGTCGTTGAGCGGATTGACGTCCGGCACCGCAAGCGCGAAATTATATTGGAAGAAATGGCTCCCCGGGTAGGATTCGAACCTACGACCGATCGATTAACAGTCGATTGCTCTACCACTGAGCTACCGAGGAACACCCCGCTGACGCGGGCAAGGCGGCCCCTTTGCCGTGGGTCGCCAACTTTATCAAGAGGGTTTTGGCGCGACAGGCTCGGTTCAGACGATAAATTGTTCCATCGCGATGCGTTCGTCGAGCCCTTGGTCGGGATCGAACAGCAAAGTCAGCGGCCGGCTGCGGTCGGTGGTGACCAAAACCGTCTTCACATCGCGGATTTCGCGTTGGTCGGCGACCGCGCTGACCGGTCGTTTCGCTGCCTCGCGGACGTTGAAGCGGATGCTGGTCGATTCGGGGACCAGCGCGCCGCGCCAGCGCCGCGGGCGGAACGGGCTGATCGGGGTCAGCGCCAGCATTTCCGATTCGAGCGGCAGGATCGGGCCATTGGCGCTGAGGTTGTACGCGGTCGAGCCCGCGGGGGTCGACACCAGCACCCCGTCGCACGCGAGCTCCTCGAGCATCGTCTTTTCGTTGATGATCACTTCGAGCTTCGCCGCCTGCCGCGTTTCGCGGAGCAGTGAAATCTCGTTGATCGCGGGCAGGATGTGGCGCTCGCCGCTGATCGTCGTGATGTCGCCGCTAAGCGGATGGATCAAAAAGGGTCGCGCCGCGGCGAGACGGTCGATCAGCCCTTCGATACGAAACTCGTTCATCAGGAAGCCGATGGTGCCGCGGTTCATCCCGAACACCGGCATACTGCGCCGCTGGTCGAGCAGCTGGTGCAGCATATGGAGCAGGAACCCGTCGCCGCCGAGCGCGATCAAGAGATCGGCCTCGTTCAGGTCGACAAAGTCATAGAGCGGGCGCAGCTCGGCTTCGGCCTCCATGGCGGCGGGCGCGTTCGATGCGACTAGCGCAATCTTGCGATGCATATTGGTCCGGTTCCCCTCGCGGACGGCATGTCAGCCGCCCGTTGCACTCATATGACGCGCGACCGCCGGTGTGGACTTTCGTTCGATATGAAAGTCATGCGCGCGGGGTTTGCCAGCCAATGCCAGATCAATCAACCCATCGACGTCGCCAGCGTCGCGCAGCGCAGTGCGCAGGTCGACATGGTCGTCCTGTCCCAGGCACATATAGACGCGGCCTTCGACGGTCAGGCGGATGCGGTTGCAGGTCGCGCAGAAATTGTCGGACAGCGGGGTGATCAACCCCAGCGTGACCGGGCTGTCCTCGATCCCGAAATAACGTGCGGGGCCGCCGGTGCGCTTGTCGACCGGATAGAGGGCACTGACGTCGCGCAGCGGGGCGATGAAATGGTGGAGCGGGATATAATGGTCGCTGCGGTCGGCTTCGACCTCGCCGAGCGGCATCGTTTCGATGAGCGTGAGGTCGCAGCCGGTCGCGGCGCAATAGTCGAGCATCGGCAGTAGCTGGTCCTCGTTGAGCCCTGCGAGCGCGACCATGTTGATCTTGACCGCGATTCCCGCAGCACGCGCGGCGGCAATCCCGGCGAGCGCGACATCGACGTCGCCGACGCGGGTGATGTGGCGGAAGGCGGCAGGGTCGAGGGTGTCGAGGCTGACGTTGATGCGCCGCACCCCCGCTGCCGCCAGCATCGGTGCATATTCGGCCAGCCGCATGCCGTTGGTGGTCAGCGTCAGTTCGTCGAGGCCATGCCCGATCATCGCGCCCAGCCGCATCGCCAGCGTATCGATGCCGCGTCGCACCAGCGGTTCGCCGCCGGTCAGGCGGATACGGCGGATGCCGCGGGCGACGAATCGCGCGGCGAGTTCCCCCATTTCCTCGATGCTGAGCACCGCCGATTTGGGCAGGAACACCATGTCTTCGGCCATGCAATAGCGGCAGCGCAGGTCGCAGCGGTCGGTGACCGACAGGCGTAAGTAGCTGATCTGACGGCCATGACCGTCGATCAAAGGCGCCGTCGATGCGGCAGGTTGGGAAAATGTGGCAGCCACGGGCGCCTTGTGATGCAAAAGGCAGGAACTTGGCAAGCAAAGCCTGCTAGGGGGACCGCCATGAATCGTTTGTCTGAGTCTCTGTCCGCGTGCGTCCGCAAACTCGAATCCCTGCACGCGCGCCACGATGCCGATGCCGGCGTCATGCTGGTCCAGATCGACCAGATGGCGCGGATCAACAACAGTGCCGGCACCGCGACGGGGGACGCGGTGCTCGACGAGATCGGGCGGCGGCTGGAAAATTTTGCCAGCGACGAATTCGGGCAGGGATCGTGCGTCGACCGGCTCGACGGGCCGCGGTTCCTGATCGTGCCGTCGGCGCCGATGTCGCTGGGGGCATTACGCGCGCAGGAACGCGCGCTGCACGTCGCGCTGGCCGAACCGATCGTCGGCGACCCGAACGGGCGGCTGTCGATCCGCATCGCCGCGGCGCTGATCACCCGCGACGAATCGGTCGCCGAGCAGCTGCGCAATGCGGGGGATCAGTTGTCGCGTCCCGCGTCGGCGCGCGACGGGGTGATGGTGAATGCGGCGCTGTCGGGCGACGAGGTACTGATCCATTACCAGCCGCAATATGATGTCGGCACCGGTGAGATGATCGGGGTCGAGGCGCTGCTGCGCTGGCAGCATCCCGAACTCGGCCTGCTCGGCGCCGGGCCGCTGGTCACCGCAGCGCGCGCGGCGCGGCTCGAATGTGAGCTCACCGAACATGCCCACCGCGTTGCGTTGGCCGAAATGGCAAACTGGCCCAAATCGCTGGCGAAGCTGCGCGTGTCGCTCAACATCACCGCCGCCGATCTGGGCGATCCCGAATTTGCGGGCCGCTTCGCCGCGATGGCGACCGCGGCCAAGGTCGATCCCGATCGGCTGACGCTCGAACTGACCGAACAGGCCATGCTCAGCGATCCGGCGAGCGCGGCGGAGCAGCTGGCGCAGATCCGCGCGCTCGGCTGTGCGATTGCGATCGACGATTTCGGCACCGGCTATTCCAGCTTGTCGTTGCTGGCGCGGCTGCCGATCGATTATCTCAAGATCGACAGCGGCTTTACCCGCACCATCGACGGCAGCGACCGCGACCGCATTGTCGTGCGCGCGATCGTCGACCTGGCGCGCGCGCTGGGGCTGCTGGTGGTGGCCGAGGGGATCGAGAATGAGCGCCAGCTTGCGCGTTTGTCCGAACTGGGTGTCGCGTCGTGGCAGGGGTTTTTGAAGTCGGGTCCGGTGCCGGGGGATCAGTTGCTGGCATTGATGGAATAACCGTCGCCCCCGCGAAGGCGGGACCACAGGAAGCCTTGCGCGACGCCGATAGAGGCCCCCGCCTTCGCGGGGGCGACGGTTAGTTTACCTGCCGCGCCAACTTCCCCAATCCCTTCGATAATTGGAGCGCGCCGTTCAGCCGCGCCCCAGTGCTGGCCCAATCGCCGCTGACCGACAGCTTGTTATCGGGGCGCAGGCGTGCGCGGCCCTTCAGTCGCTCGACATAGGCGATCAGCCCGGGGACATTGGCGAACTGGTCACTGTGGAAGCTGACCAGCGCGCCCTTGGTGCCGACGTCGAGTTTGGCGATGCCCGCGGCGCGGGCGTTCGCCTTGATCTCCATCAGCAGGACAAGGTTCGCGGTTTCGGGTGGAAGCGGGCCGAAACGGTCGATCATTTCCGCCGCAAAGGCATCAAGCGCCGGACGGTCGGCCGCATCGTTGAGGCGGCGATAGAGCGCCATGCGCAGCGGCAGGTCGGGGACATAATCCTCGGGGATCAGGATCGGCGCATCGACAGTGATTGTCGGTGACAAGGCTTCGCGCGGCGGCAGCTTGCCCGCGCCCTCGGCCTTGGCCATCAGGATCGCCTCTTCCAGCATCGACTGATACAGCTCGAACCCGACCTCGCGAATATGCCCCGATTGTTCGTCGCCGACGAGGTTGCCCGCGCCGCGAATGTCGAGATCGTGGCTCGCCAGCTGGAACCCCGCGCCGAGCGTGTCGAGATCGCCGAGCAGTTTCAGCCGCTTTTCGGCGGTGTCGGTAATCGCGCCATGTTCGGGGGTCGTGAGATAGGCATAGGCGCGCGTCTTCGCCCGCCCGACGCGCCCGCGCAGCTGGTACAGCTGCGCCAGGCCAAAGCGGTCGGCGCGGTGAATGATCAGCGTGTTGGCGCTCGGAATATCGAGCCCGGATTCGACGATCGTCGTCGACAGCAGCACGTCATATTTGCGATCGTAAAAGGCGCTCATCCGGTCCTCGACCTCGGTCGGGGTCATCTGGCCATGCGCGACGACATATTTGATTTCGGGGACGCGGTTGCGCAGGAATTCCTCGATGTCGGGCAGATCCTTGATCCGCGGCACGACGAAGAAACTTTGCCCGCCGCGGTCATGCTCGCGCAGCAACGCTTCGCGCAGGACGACGGCATCCCATGGCGCGACATAGGTGCGCACCGCGAGGCGGTCGACTGGCGGCGTCTGGATGACGCTGAGCTCGCGCAGCCCCGACATCGCCATTTGCAGCGTGCGCGGGATCGGGGTCGCGGTCAGCGTCAGGACATGGACGTCGGCCTTGAGCTGCTTCAGCCGTTCCTTGTGGACGACGCCGAAGCGCTGTTCCTCGTCGACGATGACGAGGCCGAGCTGTTTGAACGCGACCGATTTCGCGATCACCGCATGGGTGCCGACGACGATGTCGATGTGACCGCTTTCGAGCCCATCGCGCGTCTTTTGCGCTTCGCCGGCGGGGACGAGGCGCGACAGGCGGCCGATGTTGACCGGGAAGCCTTTGAAGCGCTCGACGAAATTGGTGAAATGCTGGCGCGCGAGCAGTGTGGTCGGACAGACCAGCGCGACCTGCGTCCCGGCCATCGCCGCGACGAAGGCGGCGCGCAGCGCGACCTCGGTCTTGCCGAACCCGACGTCGCCGCACACCAGCCGGTCCATCGGCTTGCCCGAAGCCATGTCGGCGAGGACATCGCCGATGGCGCGGTCCTGATCGTCGGTTTCCTGATAGGGAAAGCGGTCGGCGAAAGCGGGATAGGCGGCATCGGCGATGAGCAATTCGCCCGAGCGCAAAGCACGCTGCGCTGCGGTCGCGAGCAGCTCGCCCGCGATCTCCCGGATCCGTTCCTTCATCCGCGCCTTGCGCCGCTGCCACGCTTCGCCGCCGAGCCGGTCGAGCGCGACCCCGTCGCTCTCGCCGCCGTAGCGCGAGAGGACGTCGAGATTCTCGACGGGGACGTAGAGCTTGTCGCCGCCCGCATAGGTCAGCGCGACGCAATCATGCGGGCTGTTGCCGACCGGGATCGAGGTCAGCCCTTCATAGCGCCCGATGCCATGGTCAAGGTGGACGACCATGTCGCCGACGCTGAGCGTCGCGAGCTCGGCAAGGAAAGCGTCGGCGCTCTTGCGGCGTTTCTGGCGGCGGACGAGGCGTTCGCCGAGGATGTCCTGTTCGGTGAGCAGGCTGATCGCGTCGGAGGCGAAGCCATGGTCCAGCGGGAGGACGACGAGGGCGACGTTGCCCGTCTCAGCCGATCCCTTGTTCCCGTTCGTGTCGAGCGAAGTCGAGACACCCCGCGGGGTGGCGCTGTCCTTCGCGGTGTCTCGACTTCGCTCGACACGAACGGAACTGGAACCGAGCGCCTCCTGCCAGGTGTCGACCTGCACCAGCCCCGTCACGCCATGCTCGCGCAGCAACCCCGACAAACGATCGCGCGCGCCACCCGAATAGCTGGCGATGATCGTGCGTCGCCCCTTGCGGCGTTCGTCGCTCAGATGATCGGCGACCTTGTCGTAAATGTTGAGGTCGGCAGCACGTTCGGGGGTGAAATCGCGCGCAGCAAAGGTTTCAAGGTCGATGACGGTCGGCGATGGCGCGACATCGAACGGGGTAATGATGTGAATCGGGCGGCCCGTGGCTGCGCCAGCCCACTCGATCTCGGTCAGGTACAGCGTCTCGGGTGCCAGCGGCCGATAGCTGCCGGTCGATTCCTTTTCGGCCGCGACGCGATTCGCATGATAATCGGCGATTGCGGCAAAGCGCGTCTCGGCGGTGGCTTCGCTGCGGTGGCCGCGCAGTACCGGGGTTGCGGGGTCGATATGGTCGAACAGCGTCGCCAGCCGCTCCTCGAACAGCGGCAGCCAATGGTCCATCCCCGCCTGCCGCCGCCCCTCGCTGACCGCCTGATACAGCGGATCGCCGGTCGCCTGCGCGCCGAACAGGTCGCGATAGGTCGAGCGGAAGCGCTTGATCGTGCCTTCGTCGAGCAAAGTTTCGGTGGCGGGGAGAAGTCGCAACGCTTTGGCGGGGCCAAGGCTGCGCTGGTCGGCGGGGTCGAAGCGGCGGATGCTCTCGATCTCGTCGCCGAAGAAATCGACCCGCAGCCCGGTCTCTTCACCGGCAGGAAACAGATCGACGATGCCGCCGCGCACCGCAAATTCGCCCTGATCGGCGACGGTGTCGACGCGGCTGAATCCATTCGAGACTAGCAATTCAGCGAGCGAATCGCGGTCGATCCGCTGCCCGGCGGCGAGTGTCGTCGCGAGCTGACGGATGCGGAACGGGGTGAGCGTGCGCTGGGTGATCGCGGCGACGGTGGTCAGGATCAGCTCGCCGCGCTTGGCAGGCTGTTGCAGCGCCGACAGCGTCGCCAGCCGGTCGGCGCTGACCCGCATCGACGGTCCCGCGCGATCATAGGGCAGGCAATCCCATGCCGGAAAGCGGTGAATGATGAGGTCGGGCGCGAAGAAAGGCGCGGCGTCTGCAATGGCCTGCATCGCGGTGTCGTCGGTCGCGACATACACGAGCCGCTTATCGCTGGCGCGCGCCAGATCGGCGAGGAGCAGCGGCAGGAAGCCGTCGGCCGCACGCGCCAGCGTCAACGGCGCCGCTGCCGAACCAATCGCGGCGAAGATGTCGGCGGCGGGGATCGTCATGGCAGCGGGATATAGTCCAGGCGGCGCATCGCGGCGATCATTTCGGGCCGGTTCAGATGCGCGGGCGGCTCGCCGGTGCCGAGCGCCCACGCCATGATGTCGACGTCGTCTTCCTCGACGACGATTTCGTACCAGGCGATTTCGTCCTCGCCCCACGTCGCGGCATAGCGATCGAAAAAGCCGCCAATCATATAGTCGGCCTCGCGCGTGCCGCGATGCCAGGCGCGGAATTTCAGGCGTTTGAGGCGGTCGGTCATGGCGGGCCTTTTAGTCCGATCGAATGATTCAGCAACGACGATCACCAAGTCCGTTCGTGTCGAGCGAAGTCGAGACACCCATCGATGCAGCGCGGGGCTGATGGGTGTCTCGACTTCGCTCGACACGAACGGAATGTGGGGGCTAGACACGCTCTAGCCATGCGACCCGAAATCCTCAATCCGCTCTTTGCCGCGCTCACCGACCTGAAAGGTGTCGGGCCGCAACTCGCCAAGCCGCTGGCGCGGCTGGGGCTGGAGCGCGTCGTCGATGTGCTGTTCCACCTGCCGACCGGGCTGGTCCAGCGCTATCCGGTCGATCGCCTCGACGACGCACAGCCGGGGCAGCAGATCATCGTCACGCTGACCGCGCAGGATTATCGCTCTGGCCGCAGTCCGCGCGCGCCGTTCGGCGTAGATGCGTTTGACGCCGCGGGCGATCATGTCCGACTCGTCTATTTCGGGCGCACATCGGGCCTCGCGAAAAAGCTGTTCCCGCTCGGCGAGCCGCGGCAGGTGTCGGGACGGCTCGATACCTATGGCGAGATGCGCCAGATCGTCCATCCAGACCATGTCAGCGAACCGGACAGCGATGAGGCGATCGCGACGAGCGAGGCGGTCTATCCGCTGACCGAGGGGTTGACCAACGCGCGGCTGACGCAGCTGGTCGAGATCGCGCTCGAACGACGCCCCGAATTGGCCGAATGGATCGACGGGCCGCTGCTGACCAGCCGCAATTGGCCCGCCTGGAGCGAGGCGCTGGCGCGCGCCCATGCCAGCCCGCAGGACGCGGCGGCGCACGACCGGCTCGCCTATGACGAGATTTTTGCGAGCCAGGTCGCGCTGATGCTGATCCGCGAAGGGCTGCGCAAGCGCAAGGGGCGCGCGGTGATCGGCGACGGGCGACTGATCGATGCGCTGCGCCTGCCGTTCGGGCTGACCGGGGCGCAGGAGCGGGTGGGGCGCGAGATTGCCGCCGACATGGGCCGCGAAACGCCGATGCTGCGGATGCTGCAAGGCGATGTCGGCTCGGGCAAGACGCTGGTCGCGCTGCGCGCCATGCTGGCGGCGGTCGAGGCGGGGACGCAGGCGGCGCTACTCGCGCCGACCGAGATTTTGGCGCGCCAGCATTTCGCGACCTTGCAGGGGATGCTCGCGGGACTGCCGGTCACCATCGCGATCCTGACTGGACGCGACAAGGGGCGGGTACGCGAATCGACGCTGATGGGCCTCGCCGACGGCAGTATCGACATCCTCGTCGGTACCCATGCAATTTTCCAGGACGCGGTGACGTATCGCGATCTGGCGCTGGTGGTGGTCGACGAACAGCATCGCTTCGGCGTCGCGCAGCGGCTGATGCTGACCCAGAAAGCGGCGCGCCCGCCACATCTGCTGGTGATGACCGCGACACCGATCCCGCGCACGCTGCAACTCGCCAACCATGGTGAGATGGACGTGTCGCGGATTGACGAGATGCCGCCCGGGCGCACTCCGGTCGACACGCGCGTCGTATCGGTCGACCGGCTTGATGAGGTGGTCGGCGGATTGGAGCGTCATCTGGCGACCGGGGCGCAGGCCTATTGGGTCTGCCCGCTGGTCGCCGAGAGCGAAATGAGCGAACTTGCCGCCGCCGAAGAGCGCGCCGCGCTGCTGCGCGAGCGGCTGGGCGCCGATCGCGTGGGATTGGTGCACGGGCGGATGAAGGGGCCGGACAAGGATGACGTCATGGCGCGGTTCCAAGCCCGCGAAATGGGGGTTCTGGTCGCGACCACGGTGATCGAGGTCGGGGTCGACGTGCCCGCCGCCAGTCTGATGATCGTCGAACATGCCGATCGCTTTGGCCTCGCACAGCTCCACCAGTTGCGCGGACGCGTCGGGCGCGGCGCGGCGAAATCAGTGTGCCTGCTGCTGCGTTCGCAAAACCTGTCCGAAACCGCGCGCGATCGGCTGGCGCTGATGCGCGAGACCAACGATGGCTTCGTGATTGCCGAGAAGGATCTGGAGCTGCGCGGCGGTGGCGAATTGCTCGGGCTCAAGCAGTCGGGCGACGCCGATTATGGGCTGGCGAGCGCCGAGCAGCTGGTGCGGTTACTGCCGGTGGCGCACGATGATGCGCGGCTGTTTGTGGAACGCGACGGCGGGATGGACGGCACGCGCGGAGAGGCAGTGCGCTACTGCCTCTATCTGTTCGAGCGCGATGCGGCGGTGCCGTTGCTCAGAAGTGGATAAACTCCTCCCCTCCCGCTTGCGGGAGGGGTCGGGGGTGGGTAGCGACGTGGCAAAGGCCTACCCCGCTGCGACTAATGAGCAAGCGCGCAAGTCTCTCTGCCCCTCCCGTAAGCGGGAGGGGAGAGCGTGCCTCCGCTTCGTGCGTTTAGTTCAAATCCGCCCGCGCGCCCATGGCGCGGATCATCGGCAGATAATCTTCGACCGCGATCGACTTGTCGAACTGGACACCGGTCTTGCCGCCCAATGACCACACGACTTTCGCCGCGGTACGGCCGATGATCGGCATACGGAACACGACGAGGTCGCCGATCTCCAGCCCGCGCTCGAAGCGCATCAGCATACCGTCGGCGCTGATGTTGACGCAGGTGCACATTTCCTGCCGTCCGTCGGGCATGACAAAGGGCAGGCGGACATAGACGTCGCTACGCGGAGCGATTCGCTGGTCGAGCCCGACATAGTGGGCCTTGCTGGTGTCGATCTTGCGCATTTTTGTGGACCTTTGTGGTTTGGCCATGACGATCCACCCGATTGCTGAAGATTGGGTAAACGCGTTTCTGCGCCTTACCGCGTCACAAGGCCATGTTTTTTCGCGCCCAGGCTCAGCGGCACGGGATCGGTGCCGGGTACGATCAGGTGGTGCGGGTCGCGAATGACGACGCCATCAACCTTGACCGCGCCCTCGTCGAGCTTGCGCCGCGCTTCCTTGTTCGACGCGGCAAAGCCCATTTCGCGCAGGGCATCGACGACGCTGATCCCTTCGGCGGGCGCGACAGCTTGCGGCAAGTCGCCGCCAATCTGTCCCTTTTCAAAGGTTTGCGCGGCGGTGTCCGAAGCGGTGCGCGCCGCCTCTTCGCCGCGGCACAGCGCGGTCGCCTCGTTCGCCAGTATCTTCTTCGCCTCGTTGATCTCGGCGCCGCCCAGCGCTTCGAGCCGCGCGATCTCGTCGAGCGGCAGGTCGGTGAACAGCTTCAGGAAGCGGCCGACGTCGCGGTCGTCGCAATTGCGCCAGAACTGCCAATAGTCAAAATGGGACAGTTGTTCGGGATTAAGCCACACCGCGCCGGCGGCGGTTTTGCCCATTTTGGCGCCCGCGGCGGTGGTGAGCAGCGGAGTCGTCAGGCCGTAAAGGTCGGCGCCGTCCATGCGGCGGCCCAGCTCCATGCCGTTGACGATATTGCCCCACTGGTCCGATCCGCCCATCTGGAGCCGTACCTCCATGTCCTTCGACAAATGGCGGAAATCATAGCCCTGCAGGATCATGTAATTGAATTCGAGGAAGGTCATCGGCTGTTCGCGTTCGAGCCGCAGTTTCACCGAATCGAACGTCATCATCCTATTGATCGTGAAATGGGTGCCGACTTCCTGCAGCAATTCGATGTAACCCAGCTGGCCCAGCCAGTCGTGATTATTGACCATCACCGCGTCGGTCGGGCCGTCGCCAAAGGTCAGGAACTGCTCAAAGATGCTGAAGATCGACGCGATGTTGGCAGCGATCGTTTCGTCGGTCAGCATCTTGCGGCTTTCGTCGCGCCCCGTGGGATCTCCGATCCGCGTTGTCCCGCCGCCCATCAGCACGATCGGTTTGTGCCCCGTCTGTTGCAGGCGGCGCAGCATCATGATCTGGACCAGGCTGCCGACGTGAAGGCTGGGCGCGGTTGCGTCGAAACCGATATATCCGGGGACGACCTGTTTCGCGGCAAGTGCATCCAGCCCTTCCGCGTCGGTCATCTGGTGGATATAGCCTCGTTGATCGAGGACGCGCAGCAGGTCGGATTTGTGGTTCGTCATAGCGCCATTCTTTTCAAGCGGGGCGCGCTTAGCATGGGGTTGGAGTTTTGGATAGCATTCGCAAGTCGCTGGTCTGCCACCCCGACACCCCGGCCCGAACCGTGCGGTCGGTCGAAGTCGAAATCACGCTGTCGTTCGATGACGGCTTTGCGCTGCGCTATGTCGTCGAGGGCGCGGTGGGCGACATCGTGCTCCCGCCGGGCGACGGGCAGCTTGTCATCGCCGACAGCGCGACCGATGGCCTGTGGCAAAGCACCTGTTTCGAAGCGTTCCTGACCGAGGAGGGACAGCCCGACTATACCGAATTCAACTATGCGCCCGACGGCCGCTGGGCCTGTTACCAGTTCGACGATTATCGCTCGCTGCTCCGCCCCGACGAGCTGGCGCCGTGGGAGATGGTCGCCGAGCGCGGAGAAGCCGAATATGCGCTGCGCGTCGAACCGGGGATTTTTCCCGATACCGGGTCGAAGCTGGCGCTGTGCGCGGTGATCGAGGAAGTCGACGGCACCAAAAGCTATTGGGCGCTCGCGCACCCGCCCGGCAAACCCGATTTTCATCATCCCGATTGCTTTGCGCTCACGCTTGCGGCACCCGACGCGGCATGACGATGACATTCGGTATCGATCGCCTGCTCGCCGACCCCGCGCTGCGCGCGCCGCTGGCGGGCCAGCGCGTCGCGCTGCTCGCGCATCCCGCCTCGGTCACCGCCGACCTGACCCACAGCCTTGACGCGCTGGTCGCCGCGGGGGTGAATGTCACCGCGGTGTTCGGGCCGCAGCACGGGGTGCGCGGTGACCTGCAAGATAACATGATGGAATCGCCCGACTTCACCGATCCAGTGCACGGCGTTCCGTGTTTTAGCCTCTATGGCGAAGTACGCCGTCCCACCGGCCAGTCGATGCACACGTTCGACGTCGTCCTGATCGACCTTCAGGATCTCGGCTGCCGCATCTACACCTATGTCACGACCCTGCTCTACATGCTCGAGGCCGCGGCGCAGCATGGCAAGGCGGTGTGGGTGCTCGACCGCCCGAACCCCGCGGGGCGCCCGGTCGAAGGCACGTTGCTTCGCCCCGGTTGGGAGAGTTTTGTCGGCGCGGCGCCGATGGTGATGCGTCACGGGCTGACGATGGGCGAAATGGGGCGCTGGTTCATCCACCACTTCAACCTCGACGTCGATTACCGCGTGATCGAAATGGAAGGGTGGGCGCCCGCAGTCGGTCCGGGCCACGGCTGGCCTACCGATCGCGTCTGGATCAACCCCAGCCCCAACGCCGCGAACGTTAACATGGCGCGCGCCTATGCCGGCACGGTGATGGTCGAGGGTGCGACCTTGAGCGAAGGCCGCGGCACCACCCGCCCGCTTGAAATCTTCGGCGCCCCCGACATCGACGCCAAAGCTGTGATCGCCGAGATGCACCGCCTCGCGCCGCACTGGCTCGCGGGGTGCAAGCTGCGCGACATCTGGTTCCAGCCGACCTTTCACAAGCACGCCGGACAGCTGTGCAGCGGCGTCCACATCCATGCCGAGGGGCCGTGGTACGACGATGCCGCGTTCCAACCGTGGCGGGTGCAGGCGCTGGGGTTCAAGGCGATCCGATCGCTCTATCCCGACTATCCGATCTGGCGCGGTACCGACTTCAAATATGAATATACTAACGATGTGCTGGCAATCGACGTGATCAACGGCGGGCCGGGCCTGCGCGAGTGGGTCGACGATTCGGGTGCGACAGCGGGCGACCTCGACGCGCTGGCGCTGCCCGATGAGGCAGCATGGCGCGATGAGATCGCAGATTTGCTGCTGTACTGATGTGGATTTCCGATTCTCGTTCGTCCTGAGCTTGTCGAAGGACCGTTCTTCTCCTTCAGCACCAGAAGATCAGGACAGTCCTTCGACAAGCTCAGGGCGAACGGGTTAAAGGTTAGCGCCAAAGAGCGCGGGGAGAGTGAAATGATCCAACGCAGGCAATTTCTTGGCACCGCGGCCTTAGGCGGACTGGCGGCAACGCTGCCTTTGTCGGCCTGGGCGGCCGACTCCGCCGGGCTCCCCAACTTGGCCGCTAAGGCGGTTCCGATCGGCAAGGACGAGCGGATGGCGCGGATCGCCAACGCGACCCAATTGCTGCGCGCCAATGAAATGGACGCGCTACTGATCGAGCCGGGTTCCAGCCTGATCTATTTCACCGGGGTGCGCTGGTCGCGGAGCGAGCGGCTGACCGCCGCGGTGCTGACGCGCGAGGGTGAGGTCGCGATCGTCACGCCGTTCTTTGAAGAACCGTCGGTGCGCGAAAGCCTGGGTATCGAAGCCGAGGTGCTGACGTGGAACGAGGACGACAATCCGCTCGCTGCGGTCGCGGCGTGGCTGGGCAAGCGCGGGCTAACCAAGGGCAAGATCGGTGTCGAGGAAACAGTGCGCTATTTTGCGGTCGACGGGCTGGAAAAGGCGATGCCGAACGCGACGGTCGTCAACGGCGCCCCGGTGGTGCGCGGCTGCCGGATGCACAAATCGGCTGCCGAAATCGCGCTGATGCAGATCGCCGCCGACATAACCATCGCCGCCTATCGCCACACCGCTCCGCGCGTCGAGGCGGGGATGACTCCCGACCAGATCGGCGCGATCATGGCGGCGGCAACCACCGCGCTCGGCGGGCGCAGCGAGTTCGAGCTGATCCTGCTCGGCGAGGCGAGCGCCTATCCGCACGGGTCGGGCAAGCCGCAAGCGGTGCGGGAGGGCGAGGTCGTGCTGATGGACTGCGGCGCGACCGTCCACGGTTATCAATCCGACATCTCGCGCACCTTCGTTTATGGCAAAGCGACGCCGCGCCAGCGGCAGGTGTGGGACCAGATGCGCAAGGGGCAAGATGTCGCCTTTGCCGCGGCGAAACTTGGAACCCCGGCGGGCAAGGTCGACGATGCGGTGCGCGCCTATTACGCGGGCCTCGGCTGGGGTCCGGATTACAAACTCCCCGGCACCTCGCACCGCACCGGCCATGGCATCGGCCTTGACGGGCATGAGCCGGTCAATCTGGTGCGCGGCGAAACGACAAAGCTGGCACCGGGCATGTGCTTTTCGAACGAGCCGGGCATCTATATTCCCAGTGAATTCGGGATCCGCCTGGAAGACTGCTTCTACATGACCGATAGCGGGCCGAAATGGTTCAGCGAACCGCCGCCGTCGATTGATCAGCCGTTCGGTTAGTCCGGCGCCTTCGTCCGCTGAACCAGACTCACCAGCACGAACGAGATGATCATCAGCAGATACCAGCTGCCCAGCTTTTCGAGGCCGACCATGTGCCAGCCATCGTCCTGGCTGGGGTAGGTCCACGCGCGGGCGAAGGTGCCGATATTTTCGGCGAACCAGATGAACAGCGCGACTAGGCCCCAGCCGACGAGCAGGGGCATGCGGCGGTGGACGTGGAGCGGGCGGAACCACACCTGACAGCGCCAGAACAGCAGCGCGGTTGCCACGAACAGCAACCAGCGGATGTCGGGTAGCCAGTGATGCGCGAAGAAATTGACGTAGATCGCGGCGGCGAGCGCATAGCTGGCCCAGGCCGGCGGATAGCCCGAGTAACGGAAGTCGAAGATGCGCCAGACGCGGGCAATATAGCTGCCGACAGCGGCATACATGAAGCCCGAAAACAGCGGCACCGCGCCGATGTGGAGCAGGCTCGCCTCAGGATATTGCCACGACCCGGCGGCGGTCTTGAACAATTCCATCACCGTGCCGACGATATGGAAAATTAGGATCACGAGCGCCTCTTTCGGCGTTTCGAGCCGGAAGGCGAGCATCCCGAGCTGGATCAGCACCGCGCCGATGGTGATCGCGTCATAGCGGTGGAGCGCCGCATCGTCGGGCCAGAACAGGTGCGTGCCGAGCAGCAGCGCGAGCATCAGGCCGCCGAACAGGCATGCCCACCCCTGTTTGAACCCGAAGGCGAGGAATTCGAGGAACCAGCCGCGAGGCCCCGGGGTGATTGCCATCGCCTCCAGTCGCGCGCGGACCGCGTGGAAACGGCTGTGGCCGCCCACCGCATCCGGCCGGGTGTCAGACATGCACGGCGACGTAGGCGATCAGCAGCGCGGCGGGCATCAGCAAAAGTTGCGCGAGAATGGTGCCCGCGAGGCGGCTCAGCGAGATGAAGGTGATCGCGCGGCGGAACTCGGCCTCGTCGACTTTGCCCTCGACGGCATCGTCGGTCATGACCGACAGTTGCGGGTCAATAAAGGCGAAGAGGAGGATCGTCGCAAAGCCGTTGATCAGCGCTGACAATTGTGAGGCCGTCACGCGGAATTCGGGGGCGAGATAGCCTGCATAGAGCGACGCGACGACACCGACCGCGAGCAGCGATTGCGCGAGGCAATTGGCGATCAGCACACCCCAACTGATCCCTTTGGGCATCTTCCAGCTTTTGAGGTGCGCGAGGCTGGGAAGCGTGAGCGAGCGGCCCAGGGTGCGCAGCCCGCTTGGGCTTACCGCCTTGACCGCCAGCTTCGTCGTTGACCGGTTGGTCTGGTACCAGCCGATCGCAGCGGCAAATATCCGCTGTCCCGTCGGCACGAGCAGGATGCCAATCAACGTCGCGACGCTCGCCGCGGCCAGCACCAACTGCATGTCGATGAACAGCGACGCGCCGCTGCCGTCATGCAGCCGCGTCTCGATCCTTTTGGCGAGGAAGGGGCCAAGGAAGCTGTTCGAGGTGCGCGAAAACAGCACGAGGATATTGAACAGCGCGAATGACATCGCAATCCGCCGCGTCCGCACCCCGGCGATCCGCGCGGCATAAGCGAGCGCGCCAATCAGGTTGATGAAGCCGGTGAGCAGCAGGATGGTGACGAGGGGGAGGTCGATCATGGCGGGCCTAGCGGAACTTCTGAAATCCGTTCGTGTCGAGCGAAGTCGAGACACCCATCGGCAGCGCAAGCCTTCAAGATGTCTCGACTTCGCTCGACACGAACGGGATTAGGGGATCAGCTTGGAATCGTCACGGCCTAATCAGGCTGTCTCGCTCAATGCTTACGCGTCAGTTCGCGCGTCGCCTTGTCGAGCCCCTCTAGGCTGAGCGGATACATGCGGTCGTTCATCAGCTGTTTGATCAGCTTCACCGACTGGGTGTAGCCCCAATGCGCCTCGGGCACCGGGTTCAGCCACACCGCGGCGGGATAGACTTTAGTGATCCGCTGGAGCCAGACCGCGCCCGATTCCTCGTTGAAATGTTCGACGCTGCCGCCCGGGTGGGTGATTTCATAGGCCGACATCGACGCATCGCCGACAAAGATCACCTTATAATCATGGCCATATTTGTGGAGGATGTCCCACATCTGGTGGCGTTCGGACCAGCGGCGCTTGTTGTCCTTCCACACCCCTTCATAGGGGCAGTTGTGGAAGTAGAAGAATTCGAGATTCTTGAATTCCGTGGTCGCGGCGCTGAACAATTCTTCGCACAGCTTGATGAAGGGATCCATTGACCCGCCGACGTCGAGGAAGAGCAGCAGCTTGACCGCGTTGCGCCGTTCGGGGCGCATCCGGATGTCGAGCCACCCCTGCCGCGCGGTGCCGTCGATCGTGCCCGGAATATCGAGCTCGTCGGCCGCACCCTCGCGCGCGAATTTGCGCAGGCGGCGCAGCGCGATCTTGATGTTGCGGGTGCCGAGCTCCTTGGTGTTGTCGAGGTTGGCGAACTCGCGCTTTTCCCACACCTTCAGCGCGCGCTTATGCTTGCTCTCGCCGCCGATCCGCACGCCCTCAGGATTATAACCCGAATTGCCAAAGGGCGAGGTGCCGCCGGTGCCGATCCACTTGCTGCCGCCTTCGTGGCGCTTCTGCTGTTCCTCGAGCCGCTCTTTCAGCGTCTCCATGATCTTGTCCCAGTCACCGAGCGCCTCGATCGCCGCCATTTCCTCAGGCGTCAGGAATTTCTCGGCAACCGCTTTCAGCCAGTCGGCGGGGACGTCGACCGGGTTCTGGCCGTAATCGGAGATGATGCCCTTGAAGACCTTGTTGAACACCTGGTCGAAGCGGTCGAGCAGGCCTTCGTCCTTCACGTAAATCGCGCGGGACAGATAATAGAATTGTTCGGGGCTGCGATCGATCACCTCGCGGTCGAGCGCCTCCAGCAGCATCAGATGCTCTTTCAGGCTGGCGGGAATGCCCGCGGCGCGAAGCTCGTCAAGGAAGCCGAAAAACATGGAGGAGGGTTATCGCGTCGCGGCGGGCGGTGCAATCCCTTTACGTAAACGGAAAGTACCTAGTCATTGGAGTGCGGATCATCCGATTGCGGGGGTTTCTCATTTGCTTCACAGTTAGATTATGGGTGCCGCGAATCGCATATGTGCCGATCAGGTCGGCGCCTGGGTAATTCTCCTGGTCCAAATTGCGGGTGTCATGTTTTCGGGCGAATGGGATGGATTGACCGCGGCGCTTCTGGTCGGCTCGGATCTAGGGGCATGGGTGGTCGCGCTCGACATTATCACGTCGTTCAATGTGATGACGGCGATACTCGCCGCTGCGATCATCTGGCGGTTCAGCGCGACCCGCCCGTTTTTACCGACTGGAACCACGCAAGTCGCGCATGTTGCGTCGCTGCGATGGCCACAAGACCGGTGCGGCTGTCGAAGCGATAAGCGGAAACCCGCGAATGACGACGAGGACGGAGCGCGGTTCGGGCAAGCGGCTTAAAGGCCTGTCCCGCGGTGGCATGTTGCCATTCGGCAACGCCAGCAACTCAACCTACATGATCCGTTCGGCATAACGCCACGACGATCACCTTTCCTGTGAGGTGCTTCCATGCTCGATTTCATTCTCGCTTTCGCTCTGCTCATTGCTTTCCCGGCCTATGCAATCTGGCACGATTATCACTCCCAATTGCCGATCCGCGACAACCGCAGCCGTTATCTACGCACGATATTCCTGATTGGATCGCTGTTGCTGCTGCTGACCGTCAGCTGGCTGTACCATTCGCGCGACATCCTATCGCTCGGCCTCTCCCTTCCGACAGCCCCTATAGCCGTCGCAGGATTCGTCGTGGGCGCGGCAATGTTGCTGCTGCTTCTTGTCGCCGTGGCCAAAGTGCCACTTGGCGGTGACCCCAGCGAACAGGAATCGCTCGCGTCGATTTTGCCCCGATCCGCGAACGAATTATGGCTTTTCGCAGCATTTTCGCTTTTCGCGGGGTTTGGTTGGGAAGTCCTCTACCGGGGGTTTCTGCTGTTTTACCTCGTCCCTATCGTCGGACTTCCGGTGAGCGTGGCTATAGCTTCGATCGCTTACGGAATATCGCATGGCGTCAAAGATACGCAGCGGCTCGCGGGTAGCATCGCTTTCGCGTTCGTCTTCACCGCCGGATATGTATTGACCGGAAGTCTTTGGTGGCTGGTGCTGATTCATATTGCCCTGCCGCTAGCGGCGATCGTGATGCATGGGAAAATATTGAAAAAGTCGGTCTCCCACCCGGAGACGTGACTAGCGCACGGGCGAAAAGGTCGGCGATTTGTCGGGACCACCCCGAAACCGATCTTCGCCTTCCGTCCGGACCCTGTCTTTCGGCTATCGGCATGGCGAGACGAGTGTCCCCACCCATTGACGCCCCGTTAACCATTATCCGTCATGACCCGTCGATGTTCTTTGGGTGGGTGCGCGCATGAAATATGATCCGATCAATCCGGCTGCGCCGGTGCTCGACCAGTCGGTCGCCAGCGACTGCGGCGAACTCGCCGTGGGATGCAGCGAGGCGGCGGGGCGCATCAAGCGGTCGACCGCGCAAATGGACCGCCAGATCGACGAGCTTGGACGGCTTGAGGATTTTGTCGTCAGCCTGGAATCTGATCAGCGCCAGATCGCCGATTCGACCGACGAGGCGAAGATATTGTCGGCGCGGGCGTGCGAACAGCTCGATGCGGGCGCCGAGCGTGTCAATTCCGCGGTCACCGAGTTCCGCTCGGTCATTGATCTGGTCGCGCGGCTCGGCACGCATGTCACCAATTTCGCCGCGGTGATGGAACAGGTGCAGCAGGTCAGCCAGTCGATCGAACAGATCGCCAAGACCACCAACATGCTCGCGCTCAATGCCGCGATCGAGGCTGAACGCGCGGGCGATGCCGGGCGCACCTTTGCCGTCGTGGCTGCCGAAGTGAAAAAACTGGCGCAGAATACCCGCGGCGCCACCGACGAAATCCGCCGCAGCATTGGCAGCCTGGCCGCAGAAGCCAGCGGACTGGTCACCGAAATCCAGGCTGGGGTCGAGCAATCGAGCCGCGCCGAAGCGCAGTTTGAAACGATCACCGACGCGCTGCACGATGCGACGCATCTTGTCGCTTTGCTCGACGATCAGAGCGACCGCATCGCGCAGTCGAGCGCAATGGTCCATGCCAATGGTGCCAAAGTCCGTGAAGCCGTCGACCGCGTCGTCGGGTCGGTGCGCGACAATCGCTCGACGCTGGAAGATACGCGCACGTCGATCCTGTCGATGGAACATGTATCGAACCGCATGTTCAACGCGGTGATCTCGGCGGGGGTCAGCCCGCAGGATTCGGCGGTCGTCGAACTCGCAGCCAAGGTGCGCGACAAATTCGTCGGGCTCGCTGAACAGGCGATTGCGAACGGCGAGCTGACGATGGAGCAATTGTTCGACACCAATTATGTCCGCGTCCCGGGATCGAACCCCGAACGCTTCCGCACCACCTTGTGCGATTGGGCGGACATCAACTGGCGGCCGCTGTTCGACGATATCGTCGCCAACAATCCCAATGTGAAGATGTCGTCGGGGGCCGACATGAACGGTTTTCTGCCGACGCACATCAGCGAATGTTCGCGCGCCCCGACCGGCGATGTCGCGCACGACACCGCCTATTGCCGCAACGGCCGCATCCTGTTCGACGAAGCTGACAAAGCCGCCAAGCGCAGCAACGCGCCGTTCTTTATGGCGGTGTACCGCCAGGAAGGCGACGGCACCAACTATGTCACGGTGCGCAACGTCTATACGCCGGTGGTGATCAATGGTCGGCGCTGGGGCGACGTCGAGGTGGCGTACCAGCTTTAATCAGCCTTACGGCTAATGCCGCTACCTCCGTTCGTATCGAGCGAAGTCGAGATACGTCCGGCGCTGCGTTCGCGTGTCTCGACTTCGCTCGACACAAACGGAGGTAGGAGTGGCGGCTGCCTCTAGCTCCCTTGGCGTCGCGCCATGAACGCCAGCTTTTCGAACAGCATTACATCCTGCTCATTCTTGAGCAAAGCGCCATGCAGCGGCGGGATCGCCTTGCCGACGTCGCGGTTCTGGAGGACTTCGAGCGGCATATCTTCGTTGAGCAGCAGTTTGAGCCAGTCGATGAGCTCGCTGGTCGAGGGCTTTTTCTTGAGCCCCGGTACGTCGCGGACTTCGTAGAAGATGTCCATCGCGCGGCTGACCAGCGTCTTCTGGATGCCCGGGAAATGGACGTCGACGATCGCGTGCATCGTGTCGCGGTCGGGGAATTTGATATAGTGGAAGAAACAGCGGCGCAGGAAAGCGTCGGGCAGTTCCTTTTCATTGTTCGAGGTGATGACGACGATCGGGCGTTCCTTCGCGGTCACCGTCTCGTCGGTCTCATACACATGGAACGCCATGCGATCGAGTTCCTGGAGCAGGTCGTTCGGAAATTCGATGTCGGCCTTGTCGATCTCGTCGATCAGCAGGACGGGCAGCTTGGGCGAAGTGAACGCCTCCCACAATTTGCCCTTGCGGATATAGTTGCGGATGTCGTGGACGCGCTCTTCGCCGAGCTGGCCGTCGCGAAGGCGCGCGACCGCGTCATATTCATACAGCCCCTGCTGGGCTTTCGTGGTCGATTTGATGTTCCAGGTGATCAGCGGCGCGTCGAACGCCTTGGCGATTTCCTCGGCCAGCACGGTCTTGCCGGTGCCGGGTTCGCCCTTCACCAGCAGCGGGCGGCGCAGCAGCGTTGCGGCATTGACCGCGACCTTCAGGTCGTCGGTGGCGATATAGGCGCTGGTTCCATCGAAACGCATGGGCTCGTCTTTCCCTTAACGTGAACGTCAATCACGGCGGGCATAGCGAGGGGAGGGGGAGGGTGCAAGCTTGTCTCCCCTCCCGCACGCGGGAGGGGCAGCGAGACTTGCAAACTTGTTTGCTAGTCGCAGCGGGGTGGGCAGGGAAAGGTCGGAAGCTCGCTTCGCTCGCGCCCACCCAGCATCAGGTCGGATGTGCCCGCGGCACATCCTTGACCGGCCGGGGGCCGATCAACCTGATGCTCCCCACCCGCAAGCGGGAGGGGGACTTAGCTAATCGCCCGGCTCGCCGCGCGCGCCGCCATCAGATCCCAAAGCCCGCTGTGCTGCGTAATCAGCTGCTGCGCGCCAAACATCATCGCGCGTTCGACCGCGGGGCCGCTAGCGACGGCCCCGGCCAATCGCGCGGTTTCGCGCAGGTCGGGCAGGGCGCAGGTAGGCGGCGTCATGTCGAGCCGCTGGGCGCTGATGTCGAGCAGGACGCGGATCGTCCGCCAGTCGAGCGTCAGCGCGATCGCGGCGCCGACGGCGCAGCCGTGGCGGTCCGATTCGGCGAGCATGTCGATCGCCTTGCGCTGCGCAGCGACCGCGGCCTCGCATTGCGCCTGACCCTGCGTGCTTGGCACCGGGCCGACGGCGGAGGCGACTTTGGTCAGGAAGGCGCGTTCCTGGACAAAGGCGTCGGCAGCTTCGTCCATCCATGCGCGCGACGCGGGATCGACCGCTTTGCGTGCCGCATTGTCGATGACGCCGGGGTGACGGCCGTGGAGCAAGCACAGGAAATGAACGGCGTCGGCCAGGTTGCGCATCGCGTCGGGGCCGCTCGACAGTGCACCGGCGCGGACGTGCGGATGCGCGCCGGTGCCGTCGCTGGCGACCAGCGAATCGAGCATTTCGGCGACGCCGCGCGACTGTACCTTGGGCTGGGTCGACTGGCTCAACGCGTGTTCCTCGCCTGTGGCGCGGGCCGCAGGGGCCAGGCCGGTGGAATATCAACGCGCAGTCATAGGGCAACGTCGTAAACGTCCCGTTTATGCGTGGGTGCTGAATTGTACCGGTGCCTGTTTCAGTGAGGGACAGACGCAAAGGGACCGGCAAGCCCCGGGGGAAGCTTGCCGGTCCCATCGATGGCGCCGGTTGGGCGTCATCTGCGCGAAAAGGCCGGACCCGGGGAGAGGGATTGTCCGGCCGATTCCGCTTAAGCTGCGAGCGCGAACTCCTCGGCCTTTTTGCTGGGCTGCGCGGGGGTTTCGACCGCGGTCAGCGCCGGGGCTGCGGTCGCGACCGACTTGGCGGGGAACAGCAGGCGCGAGGCGAGCACGACGCCGCCAAGGGCGAAATAGCCGATGAAGGTCTGCACCGGGAAGAAGAACAGCGGCGCGACAAAGGCGAGGCGCAGCCACAGCGGGTTAAAGCCAAAATCCTGGCCCACGGCCTCGCAGATGCCGAAAAACGTATCGCGGCGGTTGAAAAGGTTGGTGGTTTCGTTTTCCATCTTCTTGTCTTTCCCTTGGGCTGCGAGCACTGCCCCGCGCCGATGCCGGATGCATCGCAAAGGCCGTGCCAGTTTCAGCAATCCCCCGAAAATCCGAGCTTTATGGGGTCGGCCATGATCTGCCGCCCGCTCTGGACCGTGAATCCATTCCCATTGATTGGGAATGATTGCCATTTGATGGGCAGCACCTGAACCCTTGATGAAGCGCGTCGCATCGCGTGACGACGGCTATCTGGCGTTGAAATGTGAAGATTTAAAGAGGATCGGGCAAAATATTTGTGCGGTGCAGCATCGGTGCGTGGCTGTGCGAGGGATGGCTCTGCGCATCTTCGTCGGGCCGGGATGACGAATGCCGGGAAACTACGGGTTGCTGACATGATCCTCCCTGTCGCGCAGCGATGGGGAGGTGGCAGCGCGAAGCGCTGACGGAGGGGCTTTGGCGCTGCCGTTGCCCGCCCCTCCGCCACGCCCTATGGGCGCGGTCCCCCTCCCCATCGCTACGCGACAGGGAGGATTTTTCCTTATCGTCATCCCGGCGAAGGCCGGGATCTCACCCTATTGCAATAACGCACCGGCGAGATCCCGGCCTTCGCCGGGATGACGAACAAGAAAGGGCAGCTCATCACCCCAAAACCGACGAAAAAAGGCGGCCCGTTGCCGGACCGCCTTTTCACTATCCACTCTCGATCAACTTACTGGTCGAGGAACGACCGCATCTTGCGCGACCGCGACGGGTGCTTCAGCTTGCGCAGCGCCTTCGCTTCGATCTGGCGGATGCGCTCGCGGGTCACGCTGAACTGCTGGCCGACTTCTTCCAGCGTATGATCGGTGTTCATCCCGATGCCGAAGCGCATGCGGAGAACACGTTCCTCACGCGGCGTAAGCGACGCCAAAACGCGGGTGACCGTTTCCTTCAGGTTCGACTGCACCGCCGCATCGACCGGGATGACGGCATTCTTATCCTCGATGAAATCGCCCAGATGCGAATCTTCCTCGTCGCCGATCGGCGTTTCGAGGCTGATCGGCTCCTTGGCGATCTTCATCACCTTGCGGACCTTTTCGAGCGGCATCGACAGACGCTCGGCCATTTCCTCGGGGGTCGGCTCGCGGCCGCTTTCGTGGAGGAACTGGCGGCTGCACCGGACCAGCTTGTTGATCGTCTCGATCATATGGACCGGGATGCGGATCGTGCGCGCCTGATCGGCGATCGAGCGGGTGATCGCCTGACGGATCCACCAGGTCGCATAGGTGCTGAACTTGTAGCCGCGGCGATACTCGAACTTGTCGACGGCCTTCATCAGGCCGATATTGCCTTCCTGGATGAGATCCAGGAATTGCAGCCCGCGGTTGGTATATTTCTTGGCGATCGAGATCACGAGACGGAGGTTCGCCTCGACCATTTCCTTCTTGGCGATCCGCGCTTCGCGTTCGCCTTTCTGGACCATGTTCACGACGCGGCGGAATTCGGTCAGGCTCATGCCGGCGGCTTGCGCGATTTCGCTGATTTCGATGCGGATGCGGTCGACCGCGCCCGCTTCATTCTCGGCGAAGGCGGCCCATTTCTTGTCGATCTTGCCGACGCCGTCGATCCAATTCTCTTCCAGCTCGCGCCCGACATAATTGTCGAGAAACGCCTTGCGCGGCACCTTGTGGCGCTCGGCCAGACGCAGCATCTGGCCGCCCAGCGCGGTCAGGCGGCGGTTATAGCTGTAGAGCTGGTCGACGAGATATTCGATCTTGGTGTTGTGGAACTGGACGCTCTCGACCTGCGCGGTGAGCTCCTCGCGCAGCTTGTGATATTTCTTTTCCGACGCCGAAGGAAATTCGCCTGCGGTCGACAGGGCTTCGAGCCGGGCATCCTGCAGCTTCGAGAAGGCTTTGAAGCTCTTGGTGATGTTCGCGAACTTCTCGAGCGCATCGGGCTTGAGCAATTCTTCCATCGCCGCGAGGCTCAGCGTATTGTCTTCTTCGTCTTCTTCGAAGGTCTCGCGCTTGCCCGATGATCCTTCGCCATCTTCTTCGTCGGCGTCGGCGGCGGGTTCTTCCTCGACTTCGTCCTCGTCTTTGAACGAAACGCCAGCGGTCTTTTCGCTGATCTCGCCGTTATCCTCGGCGCCCTCTTCCTCGAGATTCTCGGGGGCGGGGTCCTTCGACAACATCGCTTCCAGATCGACGATCTCGCGCAGCTGCATGTCGCCGTTGTTCAGCGCGTTCGACCATTCGATGATCGCGTTAAAGGTCAGCGGGCTTTCGCACAGCCCCAAGATCATCGTGTCACGGCCGGCCTCGATGCGCTTGGCGATCGCGATTTCGCCTTCGCGGCTGAGCAATTCGACCGCGCCCATTTCGCGCAGGTACATGCGAACGGGATCGTCGGTGCGATCGACCGTTTCCTTCTTCTTTTCGATCGCGGGGTTCGACACCGAACCGGTGCCGGCGCTGACATCGACCTCGTCGTCGGGTTCGGCGTCGGCCTCTTCCTGCACATCCTCGTCGCTTTCGACGATGTTGATGCCCATGTCGGAAATCGCCGACATGATATCCTCGATCTGCTCGGACGACATTTCGTCCTGCGGCAGCGCCGCATTCAGCTCGTCATAGGTCAGATACCCGCGCTTCTTGCCACGCGCGATCAGCTTTTTGACGTCGGCCTCGTTGAGGTCGATCAGCGGGCCGTCGGTATCGGCTTCGGTTTCGGCTGCGGTGTTCTTGGTGGCCATATATGTTCCTGCCAAAGGGGCAATCAGTGGGTCAGCCTGGGCTGCTGTCGGACAGCGCGGCCAGGCGGCGGGTCAATTCCTCGTCCATCGCTCGCAGCTTTTGCTGCCGCGCATGGCCTTCGTCGTCCATCGTGCGCATGTAATCCGCGGTGGCTTCGGCAAGCCGGGTGCGGATTTCAGGCTGGGTCACCAGCACGCCGATATATTCATCCAGGTCGCGAAGCGCCGTTTCCCGCGCTGCATCAACCTCTTCGCCGTCAAGCCTGCGATTGAACGAGAAGTGCATTCCGTCGGCTCTGAGCAATGTCGTCGCCCTATTATACACTTTCATTGGCTCCAATATGGCAAGCAACCCCTCGCAATCAAGCCCTTCTTGGCCTCCCGCGTTGTCAAGCATAACCCGGAGCAGGTCGGCGTCGCCGGAATCGGCGACCGCGAGCCGCGTCAGCGCGTCCTCGTGGCGCCGGATCGCGGCGGGATAACGCAGCAGTCCGGCGATCAGCGCCGCCGCATAATGGCCGCCGATGCCGATCTTGCCGATCGATCGTGCTTCGTCGGCGGGAGGCTGGAGCCGCGGGTCGGGGCCGAAGCGGCGCCCCCCTCCTCCGAATCCGCCGCGCTGCGGTTGCGGCGCCCACGGAACGCGCTGGTTCCGCTCGGGTTGCTTGCGCGCGAACAGCGTGTCGAGCCGTTCGCGGAACGCCTCGCGATAATGGTGGCGGACATCGGCGTCCTCGATCGCGTCGGCGTGGGCGAGCAAGCGGGTCTTGAGCGCGGCGCGCTCTTCCGGTGTCGCTAGCGGTCCCGCCGCGACTTCGTGCGCCCACAGCCGTTCGACCAGCGGCTGGGCTTCGTCGAGCAGCGCGGTGAAGCCCTCGGCGCCGCGCGCCCGGACGATGTCGTCGGGATCCTGCCCGGGCGGAAGGATCGCGAAAGCGAGGCTGAAGCCGGGACGCAGCAGCGGCAGCGCGCGCATCGCGGCGCGCATCGCGGCCTTCTGTCCCGCGGCATCGCCGTCGAAGCACAGCACCGGCACCGGCACCATCCGCCAGATCAGCCCCAGCTGCGCCTCGGTCAGCGCGGTGCCAAGCGGCGCGACGGCATCGGCGATCCCCGCCTCAGCGAGCGCAATCACGTCCATATAGCCTTCGACGACGATGATCCGGTTCGTCTGCCGCGAAGCAGGTGACGCCTTGTCGATATTGTAGAGGACACGCCCCTTGTCGAAGAGCGGCGTGTCGGGCGAGTTCAGATATTTGGGCTCGCCATCCCCCAAGATGCGCCCGCCAAATGCGATCACCCGCCCGCGCGCATCGCGGATCGGGATCATCAACCGGCCGCGAAAGCGATCGTAAGGCTCCTTATCGTCGACCGCGATCAGCATGCCCGATTCGACGAGCATCGCGGTCGGGAATTTCTTCAGCGCTTCTTTCAGCGCCGAACGGCTGTCGGGGGCAAGGCCGAACCCGAACGCCCGCCGCGTCGGGTCGGATATGCCGCGCTTGGCCAGATAGTCGCGCGCCGGGGCGCCGTTGCTGCTGTCGAGCTGCTGGGTGAACCAGTCGGCCGCGCCCTGCACCACATCGCGCAGGCTCGCCGCCTCCTCGGCCTTTTTCGCGGCGCGCGGGTCAGCGGCGGGGACTTCCATACCCGCTTCGGCGGCTAGTTCCTTGACCGCATCCATGAACGACAGCCCGCGCTGGTCGGTCATCCAGCGGATCGCATCGCCGTGCGCGCTGCACCCGAAGCAGTGATAGAAACCCTTCTCGTCGTTGATCGTGAAGCTGGGGGTCTTTTCGTTATGGAAGGGGCAGCAGGCTTTGTACTCACGCCCGGCGCGGGTGACCTTCACGGTGCGACCGATGAGGGTCGACAGGGTGACGCGCGCGCGCAGTTCGTCCAGCCATTGCGGGGTGAGGGTCACTTAACGCCCCTCCCGTCCCTGCGCGGGGAGGCCATACCCCCACCTCCGTTTGTGTCGAGCGAAGTCGAGACACGTTTGCGCCCGGCTTCACGTCCCTCGACTTCGCTCGGGACGAACGGAGAGGGTGCGTGTTCAGCCACAAGGAGGAGGTCGGGGCGTTCATGAGGTGGCTTGGCGAAATGGCTGACCATTTCCCAGTCGCCCCGGATCAGCGCGTCTTTCTTCGCGCGCGACCATGGCTTGATCCGGCGCTCGGCCTCCAGCGCCTCGACTCGCGTCGCAAAATCCTGCGACCAGACCAAAGTCACAGGCCGCCGCCGCGACGTGAAATCGCAAAATCCGCCATGTTGATGCTGGGCGATGCGGCGTTCCAGATGGTCCGTGTGTCCTGTGTAATAGCGACCGTCATAACAGAGCAGGATGTAGGTCCAGAACGCCATTGCTTCCCTTACCCGTTCGTATCGAGCGAAGTCGAGATGCGTTGGCGCGGCGCTATGCGTCCCTCGACTTCGCTCGGGACGAACGGAGAGGGTGTGTCCGCGTGGAACTCAGCTCAAAGCCGCCTTAACCCACCCACTCGCCTTGCTCATGTCCAGCTCGGACCCGTGGCGCTCCTTCACCGCCGCCATAACCTTGCCCATATCCTTCAGGCTCTCGGCGCCCAGCTCCGCCGCAATCGCCTTGATCGCCGCCTGCGCTTCATCGTCGGACAGCTGCGCGGGCAGGAAACCTTCGATCACGACGACCTCCGCCGCCTCGATGTCGGCCAGCTCCTGGCGGTTGCCCTGTTCGTACAGGGCAATCGATTCGCGGCGCTGCTTGACCATTTTCTGGAGCACGTCGGTGACCAGCACATCGTCGTCGGCCGGCGCGGTGCCGGTGCGCAGTTCGATGTCCTTGTCCTTGATCTTGGCCAGCATCAGCCGGATGGTGCCGAGCCGCGCCTTGTCGCCGCTTTTCATTGCGGTGATCTGCGCAGCCTTGATGTCGTCACGAATCATACGTGTCCCCATGCGCTGCAAATTTCGGAAAGGCCCTCTCTAGCGCCAAGATTCCAAATTCGATAGCTTGTGAATCACTTTTTTGCTGCCTAGTTGATCGGCCGTTTAGCCACCCGTCCGGAGCATGTTGAATGGCACCTGCCAACCCCTCTGCCGCGCCTGCAAGCCAGCCCTCCGGGGCCACTGGTGTCCTCGTCCTTGCCGACGGCACGGTGCTGTGGGGCGTCGGTTATGGCGCGGCCGGTGCGGGGGTGGGCGAGATTTGTTTCAACACCGCGATGACCGGCTATCAGGAAATCCTGACCGACCCCTCTTATGCGGGCCAGATCATCACCTTCACCTTTCCGCATATCGGCAATGTCGGCGCGAACCCCGAGGATATGGAGCGCGAAAAGCGCGCCGCGATCGGTTGCGTGACGCGCGAACTGCCGACGCTGCCGAGCAATTTCCGCAGCGTCCAGACGCTGCCCGAATGGATGGCGGCGCAGGGGCTGATCGGGCTTGCCGGTATCGACACGCGGGCGCTGACCCGCCGCATCCGCGACGGCGGCGCGCCGACCGGCGTGGTCGCGCACAGCCCCGAGGGCAAGTTCGACATCGACAAGCTGCTGATGCTTGCGCAGGGCTGGCCGGGGCTGGAGGGCATGGACCTCGCCAAGACCGTGACGCGCGAGCGGCAGGGCGCATGGGATGCCGGGGTTTGGCATCTGGGTTCGGGCTATGAAAATGGTGCGGGCAATAAAAAGCCGTTCGTGTCGAGCGAAGTCGAGACACCCCTCGATAGCGCATGGCCTAACGGTGTCTCGACTTCGCTCGACACGAACGGAATTCACGGGACAGCGCAAAACCCCCACGTCGTCGCCATCGACTACGGCGCCAAAGACAATATCTTCCGCAGCCTGGTCCACGCCGGCGCGCGCGTCACCGTGGTGCCTGCGAAGACCAGCCTCGAAGAGATTGTCGCGCTGCGCCCTGCGGGCGTGTTCCTGTCGAACGGCCCCGGCGATCCGGCGGCGACGGGCGACTATGCGGTGCCGGTGATCAAGGGGTTGCTCGAACGCAATGTCCCGATCTTCGGCATCTGCCTCGGCCACCAACTGCTCGCGCTCGCCGCGGGGGCGAAGACCGTGAAGATGCATCAGGGTCACCGCGGCGCGAACCATCCGGTGCAGCGCGTCGGCGGCGATTTCGGCGACGGCATCGTCGAGATCACCAGCATGAACCACGGCTTCGCGGTCGATGCCTCGACGTTGCCGGGCGGCGTGGTCGAGACGCACAAGAGCCTGTTCGACGGATCGAACTGCGGCATCGCGATCACGGGGAAAAATGCATTCAGCGTGCAATATCACCCCGAGGCGAGCCCGGGGCCGCAGGACAGTTTCTATCTGTTTGAGAAGTTTGTTGGTGGGTTGCGGTGACGCAGAAACCGCTTCCCTATCCCCCTGAACACGTTCTCGAAATGCTCTATCACCGCGAGTTGGGTTATGGCTTGGGTCAGAACAGCGACACCTTTTGGGGTTTTGACAGTGCCTTTAGGGCGCTCAAGCTGGAGGTGACGCCATCCGATTTGGACCGATATCGCTCCCACTTCATCGAATTCGGTTGGGGAAAGTTTGACGGTCGGGACGATCCACTATTTCGCATCACCCCTCTAGGTGAAGATGCCGCGCGGACGTCCATTTCCAGAAGGAAGCCAATCTATTCATTCCGGCGACTTCGCACTTATGACTGGTCGTTTATCGGCGCGATAGCGGCGATAATTGCTGCCATACTTTCCGTTGCCGCTCTTCTCGTTTCCGTCGCCACACTTGTTTGCAAGGCACAATAATGCCCAAAAGAACTGACATCCAATCCATCCTCGTCATCGGCGCCGGCCCGATCGTTATCGGTCAGGCGTGTGAGTTCGATTATTCGGGGACGCAGGCGATCAAGGCGTTGAAGGAGGAGGGCTATCGCATCGTCCTCGTCAACTCCAACCCCGCGACGATCATGACCGATCCCGACCTGGCCGACGCGACTTATGTGGAGCCGATCACGCCCGAGATTGTCGCGAAGATCATCGCGAAGGAGGTCGCCTTGCATCCGGGCGGCTGGGCGGTGCTGCCGACGATGGGCGGGCAGACCGCGCTCAACACCGCGCTGGCGTTGTTCAACGACGGCACGCTGACCAAATATGGCGTCGAGATGATCGGCGCCGATGCCGAGGCGATCGACAAGGCCGAGGACCGGATCAAGTTCCGCGACGCGATGACCAAGATCGGGCTGGAAAGCGCGCGCTCGGGCATTGCGCACACGCTCGACGAAGCCTTGGCGGTGCTCGAACGCACCGGCCTGCCGTCGATCATCCGCCCGTCGTTTACTTTGGGCGGCACCGGCGGCGGCATCGCGTATAACCGCGAGGAGTTCGAGCATATCGTCCGCGGCGGCCTGATCGCATCGCCGACCACCGAAGTCCTGATCGAGGAATCGCTCCTCGGCTGGAAAGAGTATGAGATGGAGGTGGTGCGCGACCGCAAGGACAATTGCATCATCATCTGTTCGATCGAAAATGTCGATCCGATGGGCGTCCACACCGGCGACAGCATCACCGTGGCGCCGGCGCTGACGCTGACCGACAAGGAATATCAGATCATGCGCAACGCGAGCATCGCGTGCTTGCGCGAGATCGGGGTCGAGACTGGCGGGTCGAATGTCCAGTTCGCGGTGAATCCCAAGGACGGCCGCCTGATCGTGATCGAAATGAACCCGCGCGTGTCGCGCTCGTCGGCGCTGGCGTCGAAGGCGACCGGTTTCCCCATCGCCAAGGTCGCGGCGAAGCTCGCGGTCGGCTACACGCTCGACGAGATCATGAACGACATCACCGGGGTCACCCCGGCGTCGTTCGAACCGACGATCGACTATGTCGTCACCAAAATCCCGCGCTTCGCCTTCGAAAAGTTCAAGGGCGCCGAGGCGGTGCTGTCGACCGCGATGAAATCGGTCGGCGAAGTGATGGCGATCGGCCGCAATATCCATGAGAGTATGCAGAAGGCTTTGCGCGGGCTGGAGACCGGTCTGTCGGGCTTCAACTTCGTCGATCGCCTGAAAGGCGCGACCCACGATCAGCTGCGCAGCGAACTGGCCAAGGCGACCCCCGACCGCCTGCTCAACGCGGCGCAGGCGATCCGCGAGGGGCTGCCGCTCAGCGAAATCAACCGCATCGCGGGCTACGACATGTGGTTCCTCGAACGCATTGAGGAAATCGTCGAAGCCGAGAAGCAAGTGTGCCGCGACGGCCTGCCGCGCGACGCCGAAGGGCTGCGCAAGCTCAAGGCCATGGGCTTTTCGGACAAGCGCCTCGCGTACCTCGCGCTCCAGTCGGCGAACCTGCAACCCGGCACCCGCCGCGCCACCGCCAGCGGCCGCGGGCTGATCCATGAGGCAGTCAAGGCGATGACCGGCGGCGTCACCGAGATGGAGGTGCGCCAGCTCCGCCACAAGCTCGGCGTGCGCCCGGTGTTCAAGACGATCGACACCTGCGCCGCCGAATTCGCGGCGCAGACCCCCTATCTCTATTCGACCTACGAAGCCCCGACCTTTGGCGAGCCCGAGTGCGAGGCGAACCCGAGCGACCGCAAAAAGATCGTCATCCTCGGCGGCGGTCCGAACCGGATCGGGCAGGGGATCGAATTCGATTATTGCTGCTGCCACGCGTGCTTCGCGCTCGAAGAGGCGGGTTACGAGACGATCATGATCAACTGCAACCCGGAAACGGTCAGCACCGATTATGACACCTCCGACCGCCTCTATTTCGAACCACTGACCGCCGAAGATGTGCTCGAAATCCTCCACGTCGAACAGCAGAACGGCACGCTGGTCGGGGTGATCGTCCAGTTCGGCGGCCAGACGCCGCTCAAGCTGGCGCAGGCGCTGAGCGACGCGGGCATCCCGATCCTCGGCACGTCGCCCGACGCGATCGACCTCGCCGAAGACCGCGAGCGTTTTGCGGCGCTGGTCAACAAGCTCGGCCTCAAGCAGCCCGAAAACGGCATCGCGCGCAGCCGCGAGGAAGCGATCGCGGTCGCGACCCGCATCGGGTACCCGGTGCTGACGCGCCCGTCCTATGTGCTTGGCGGCCGCGCCATGGAGATCGTCGACGATCAGGCGCAGCTCGAAAATTACATCGAGACCGCGGTGCAGGTGTCGGGCGATTCGCCGGTGCTGATCGACCGCTATTTGCGCGACGCGATCGAGGTCGATGTCGATGCTTTGTGCGACGGCACCGATGTCGTGGTCGCGGGCGTGCTCCAGCATATCGAGGAAGCCGGGGTCCATTCGGGCGACAGCGCCTGCTCGATCCCACCGTACAGCCTGTCGGCCGACATCATCGCCGAGATCGAGCGTCAGACCGAATTGCTCGCGCGCGCGCTCGAAGTGCGCGGCCTGATGAACATCCAGTTCGCGGTCAAGGGCGACGACGTCTATCTGATCGAGGTCAACCCGCGCGCCAGCCGCACCGTCCCGTTCGTTGCCAAAGCAGTGGGCTCGCCGATCGCCAAGATCGCGGCGCGGGTGATGGCGGGCGAAAAGCTGGCCGACCTGCCGAAGATCAACCGCGACATCGCGCATGTCGCGGTGAAGGAGGCGGTGTTCCCGTTCGCGCGCTTCCCCGGCACCGATCCGGTGCTGTCGCCCGAGATGAAGTCCACCGGTGAAGTCATGGGAATCGATCGCAATTTCAATCTCGCCTTTGCCAAGGCGCAATTGGGGGCGGGTGACCGCCTGCCCACCGCCGGGCGCGTGTTCGTGTCGGTCAAGGACAGCGACAAGCCGCGGGTTCTCGACTCGGTTCGCCGCCTGACCGGCTGGGGATGGAAGGTGATCGCCACCGGCGGCACCGCCGATTATCTGACGGGCGAGGGGATCGCCGTCGAGCGCGTCAACAAGGTGGCCGAGGGGCGCCCGCATATCGTCGACCGGATCAAGGACGGCGATGTGCAGCTGATCTTCAACACCACCGAGGGGTGGCAGAGCCTGCAGGATTCGCAGTCGATCCGCGCCTCGGCGCTTGCCGCCGACGTCGCTTATTACACGACGGCGGCGGGCAGCGACGCCGCGACCCATGCAATCGGGGCGCTGCGCTCGCACTCTCTTGAAGTAAAGCCGCTTCAAGACTATTATTGAAGGACCGCTCCACCCCCCGACATTACGGAACAGCGGCGCAGCCGCCCGGCGAAGTTTCGCTGGCGGCGGGTTATTGACGAAGGACAACAGGATAATGGCAAGCGTTGAAAAGGTGCCGATGCTGGCAGAAGGCTATGAGAAGATGAGCACGCAGCTCACGGCGCTCAAAGCCGAGCGACCGCTGATCGTCGATGCGATCGAGGAAGCGCGCGCCCACGGCGACCTTTCGGAAAATGCCGAATATCATGCCGCGAAGGAGCGTCAGGGCCAGGTCGAAGCGACGATCGGCGACCTGGAGGACAAGCTTTCGCGCGCGCAGGTGATCGACCCGACCATGCTGTCGGGCGACCGCATCGTGTTCGGCGCGACCGTGACGCTGGCCGATGAAGACGACAAGCCGGTGAAATACCAGATCGTCGGCCAGGCCGAAGCTGACGCCAAGGACGGCAAGATCAGCTATAATTCGCCGCTCGGCCGCGCGCTGATCGGCCGCCGCGTCGACGACGAGATCGAAGTCACCGTGCCCGCGGGCGACAAATATTATCTGGTGAAGAAAATCGAATTCATCTGATGAGTAACCGGCGATGAAGCCGCAGGACGCACCGTTGGTGACGGGCTATGCGCTCGTCTGTGTCATTATGTTCGTGCTGCTGTGGATCACCGGGTTTCAGGTCGACGCGATCATCCGCGCCGGGTTCATTCCGGCACGGTTCGGGTCCGAACTGATCGTGCCGCCGGGGACGATGGTGCCGTTCTTCCTCACCCCGCTGACGTCGGCCTTCCTGCACGGCGGGGTGTTGCACATCGTCTTCAACATCGTCGTGCTGCTCTTCATCGGGCGTCAGCTGGAGGCGCCGCTGGGCGCCAAGGCGATGGCGGTGCTGTTGCTCGCCGGGGCGTATGCCGGCGCGTTCGCGCAGTTTCTGGCCGATCCGCAGCTGGCGGTTCCGATGATCGGCGCCAGCGGCGCGATCTCGGCGGTGATTGCGGTGTATGCGCTGATCTTCAGCCGCTCACAGACGCCTGCGATTGGCCCGATCCCGGCGCATTGGGTGCGCGCCCTGTGGCTCGCCGCGGCGTGGATCGGCGTGCAGTTGCTGATCGGCTTCGCGGGCGGCGGCGGGTTTGGCGCGATTGCGATCTGGGCACATGTTGGTGGATTTCTGGCGGGACTGCTGCTCGCGCGGCCGCTGCTCAGGTGGCGGTTTGGGGCGCGCTAGGATCACGTCGCCTCCGCGAAGGCTGGGGCCGCGATAAGTGGTTTCTTGCTTCCGTCATCCCGGACTTGATCCGGGATCCTTAGCCGCGCCGTTGTCATGGATCCCGGATCAAGTCCGGGATGACGAGAGGAGGGATAGTTCCTCCCTGTCGCGCAGCGATGGGGAGGGGGACCGTTCGCGCAGCGAATGGTGGAGGGGCCGCGACGGCAGCGCCAAAGCCCCTCCGTCAGCGCTTCGCGCTGCCACCTCCCCATGGCTTCGCCACAGGGAGGATAAACGGCAGACATTGGTCAAACCCGCCTATCCAGCCAACAACCCACCCGCCAGCAACATCGCCACCCGCACATCGATCCCGCACCCCTCGGCGCGTTTCGCCGCGACAAAATCGGCAATCCCGGCCAGCGGCACGCGGTGGACGATGATGTCCTCGCTATCGACCCCGCCGCCGTCGCCGACCTTGGTCAGCCCCGTCGCCACCAGCAGGGTAAAACTCTCGCTGACCATGCCCGGCGAGCTGTAGAATTCGCCGACCACCCGCCAGTGCGCAGCGCGATAGCCGGTTTCCTCTTCCAGCTCGCGCTCGGCCGCGACCTCGACCGCTTCGCCCGGGCTGTCATCGCCAACCAGCCCGGCGGGGAGTTCGAGGCACTGGACCTTGAGCGGCACCCGATATTGCTCAACCAGGATGACATGGCGCCCGTCCGCGGCATCGTCGATCGCCAGAATCACCGCCGCATGGATGCCTCGCGACCGCGAGACATATTCCCATGTGCCCTGCTGCTTCACGGTGATGAAACGACCCTCCCAGCGATTTTCGGTCGGGGTGTCGGGGGCAGGGCGGGTCATGGCATACGTCCTAAATCTCGATCAACCGATCAGGCAGCTCGTTCGGATTTTCGCTGCCACGCGGGAAATGCTGCGCCAGCACGACGCCCATTTGCGTCACCGCCGCCGCCATGCCTTCGCCGGGCTGGCCCGCGCGGACGCGTTCGACCAGTGCCGCCATCGCATCGCCCCACACGTCGGGCGACACTTTCGCGGCAATCGCCTCGTCGGCGACGATGTCGGCGCGGTGCTCTTTCAGGCTGAGGTACAGCAGCACGCCGGTGCGCCCGATCGTCTTCGCCTCGGTGCCGACCTTGAACAGGTCAACGGCGCGGGCGCGCACCCGCTGCGCCTTGATCGCGCGCGGGGTCAGCGCCAGCCGTAGCGGTCGCCACAGCAGGATCAACCACATGGCGATCCATTTGAGGACGCCGATGGCAATCACCGTTCCAAGCCATTGATTGGCGGTCAGCTCATAGCCCCAGCCGCCGGTCAGCCGGTCGTAAAGCCCGCGATAAAAGTCGGGAAACAGTGCGATCGCCGACATCGCGATGAACGCGACGACGCTCCCCCAGACGAGCGCGACATCGTCATAGTCGTTCGACTGCGCCGCGACGACGGTGACGATCTCGCCGCTCGTATGCGCCTCGGCCGCGGCGACCGCGACGGTGACGACGTCATGATCGGCGGCGCTAACATGGCTGATTTTCTTTGGCACGATCTGTGTCCCCTACCAGCCGCCGGAGGCGCCGCCGCCCCCGAAGGAACCGCCGCCGCCGGAAAAGCCACCAAAGCCGCCGCCGCCCCAGCTACCGCCGCCCCACGACGATCCACCGCTGCCGCCGCCCCAGTCGTCGCCGCCCCAGATGATGATCGGGGCATCCCACGGACGCCCCTTGCGGCGCTTCTTGCCGCGCCGTCCCAGGCGCGACAGCATCGGCAGGATAAAGAAGATCAGGATGATGAAACCGACGAAGAACAGCCCGCCGAAATTTCCGTCGTCGGCGCGGTCGCGTTCCTGTGCCGCGGCGGCCTGCGCGCGCGTCGCGGCTTCCTCGGGCGACAGCTGGATCTGCTCGGCGATCGCATTCACCCCGGCTTGGATCCCGCCGGGCATGTCGCCTGCCTTGAATTTCGGTGTCACGACGTCACGGATAATCCGCCCCGACAGTGCGTCGGTGAGCACTGGTTCGAGCCCATAGCCCACCGCAATATGCGTCCGCCGTTCGTTGGGCGCGATCAGGAAAACAACGCCATCGTCCTTGGCTTCGTCGCCGATTTTCCACGCACGGCCGAGCTGGTAGCCATATTCGGAGACGTCACGGCCTTCGAGGTCGTTGACCGTCGCGACGACCAGCTGGTGTCCAGTCTGCTTTTCGAACTCAAAAAGTTGGGCGTTGAGCGCGGCTTCTTCGCCGGGCGGAATGATGTTTGCCTGATCGACGACCGGGTTGCCGGCGAGCTTGGGAAAAGTCTGCGCGACGGCAGGCCCTGCGAGTAACAGCAGCCCTGAAAGAGCCGCTGTTACCAGTGGGCGCAAAATGGCGGACAGGTTCACGTTATTGTCCGAAATCGACCTTCGGCGCGACGTTGGCGTTCGGGCTGATCGCGCGGTATGTGGTCATCGGCTTGGCGCCGTGGACGATTTTTGCTCCGATGATGTCGGGGAACGTGCGAATGGTCGTGTTATAATCCTGCACGGCGCCGTTATAATCTGTGATCGAGGTAGTGATCCGGTTCTCCGTTCCTTCAAGTTGTGTTTGAAGGTCGGCGAAACGGCCCTGACTCTTGAGGTCGGGATAGGCTTCCATCGTTACCAGCAGCCGTCCCAGCGAGCTGGACACCTGGCCCTGAGCTTGGCGGAAGGCTTCAACCTTTGCCGGATCGTTAAGTTCTTCGGTCGAAAGCTTCACTTGGGTCGCCGATGCGCGCGCCTGAACGACGCTTTCCAGCGTCGATTTCTCAATGCCGGACGCGCCCTTGGCGGTTTCGACGAGGTTGGGGATCAGGTCGGCGCGGCGCTGATACGCGGCCTCGACATTCGCCCACTTCGCCTTCGCGGCTTCTTCCTTGGTGGGGACGCTGTTGATGCCGCACGCGGACAGCGACATTGCGGCAACGGGGATAATCATCCAACGGGCGGAACGGAAAGTCATGGGTCAGGCACTCCCTCCGCGCGGCACGGCGCCGCGCCAACTGCTTTAATATAGTAAGACGCTTTGCTACCCGCAATCATTGACGCCGATAATCGTGTCATGCAGGTTGAAACGACAGGCACAGCGACCGAAGGGGTATATCATGATCAAGGATTTCAAGGCGTTCCTCAATCAGGGGAACGTGATGGGGCTGGCGGTCGGCGTCATTATCGGAGCCGCATTCGGGACGATCGTCAAGTCGCTGACCGACGATGTGCTGATGCCCTTCATCGGCTTCATCACCGGCGGTGGGGTCGATTTCACCAACAAATATCTGATCTTGTCGGGCGGCGACAAGGTAACCGAAGGGATGACTTTGGCGGCCGCGAAGGCGACCGGCGCCAATGTGATGGCGCTCGGCAGCTTTGCCACCGCGGTGATCAATTTCGTGCTGCTCGCCTTCGTCGTCTTCCTGCTGGTTCGTCAGGCGAGCAAGTTCATCAAGCCCGCCGAAGAGCCCGCCGCAGGGCCGAGTGAAGTCGATATCCTCACCGAAATCCGCGACGAGTTGCGGAAGAAATAGCCAAAATCCGTTCGTGTCGAGCGAAGTCGAGACGCCCATCGTTGGCTCACCGCTTTACCGCATGTCGACTTCGCTCGATGCGAACGGAAAGAGAGGAACCGTTGCGCCCTTTCATTCGGCGGGCAGGCCCCCTATATAGGGCAGGTCGGTTTCGGCCGACTATGGTGATAAATGGTGTCGTGAAATAGACACAGCGGACCCGGGGGCAGTACCCGGCGGCTCCACCACAAACCCGCCAATCCTATGGGAAAAGCGGGTTTCTGACGGGGCCGAACCAGGATCGACGTGTGTTCAAAGACGATATTTTTGCCCGGGCTGAGTAACCCGTTCAAGGCTCAAAACCAATAGGTGCTAACGATAACGAAGCACTCGCTCTGGCTGCCTAACCGATAAGCCTCACGGCCTAAGGTTAGACAAATAGAACGCGGTTCGGACCGAACCGGGCAACAGAATCGGAAACCAGCGGCTGGGGACGAGCCGGGCAACAGAATCGTCCCACCTCTCCCTTTTCCTTTGATCGGCGTGCGCGAAAGCAGCGCCACCCCGGTGTCCGTTCGTGTCGAGCGAAGTCGAGACACCCATCGGCGTAGCGCAGGGACGATGGGTGTCTCGACTTCGCTCGACACGAACGGGACGGTGGATCATTTTTTTTGCACCATGCCTTTAATGCGCACTCTCGCAATGGCGATGATCGCCCAGCGCCTCGATCACCCGGCAATCGGCGGCGACCCCGCCGCGGCACCGCCCGACGATGCGCGTCAGTTCGTCGCGGAGCAGGGTGAGCTGCGCGATTTTCTCCTCGACCTGTTCCAGATGGCGGCTCGCGATGCGGTCGGCCTCGCTGCAATCGCGCCCCGGGTCGTCCGACAGGTCGAGCAGCGAGCGAATTTCCTCGATCGTGAAACCCAGATCGCGCGAATGGCGCACAAAGGTCAGCCGCGCGCGGTGCGGATCGCCATAGCTGCGGTAATTCGCCGCGGTCCGATCGGGTTCGGGCAACAGGCCGATGCGCTCATAATAGCGGATGGTTTCGATATTGGTCCCGGTCGCCCGTGACAGTTCGCCAATTTTCATCACTTGACCCTGTAGTTGCTACAGGGTCCATATAGGGTCTCGACTCGCCGAACCAAGCAGGCTTTTCTGCGCAAACGGGTTCGACGCAGGAAGGAGCCTAGACCTTGTCCGATCATTGCTGTGCCGGTGCCAGCGGCAAGACCGCGCTGAACGACCCGCGCTGGCGGCGCATCCTGTGGGCGGCGCTGCTGATCAACGCGGCGATGTTCGGGGTCGAGATCGTTGCCGGGGTCGCAGCGGATTCGCGCGCGCTTCAGGCCGATGCGCTCGATTTCCTCGGCGACGCCGCCAATTATGCGATCAGCCTGGGGGTGGCCGGGATGGCGCTCGCGTGGCGCGCCCGCGCTGCCATGGTCAAGGCGGTGACGATGCTCGCCTTTGGCCTGTGGGTACTGGGTTCGGCGGTCTGGGGCTTCGTCAGCGGATCGGCGCCGCAAGCCGAAACAATGGGGATGATCGGCGCGCTCGCGCTTGCAGCCAATGTTGCGGTCGCGCTGATGCTTTATCGGTATCGCACCGGTGACGCGAACATGCGTTCGGTGTGGATCTGTTCGCGCAACGACGCGATCGGCAATGTCGCGGTGATGGGCGCCGCGCTCGGGGTGTTCGGTACCGGGCAAAGCTGGCCGGATCTTGCGGTTGCGGCGATCATGGCGACGCTCGCGATCTGGGGCAGCATCGAAGTCTTTCGGCAGGCGCGGGGGGAACTTGCTGTGGTTCCGGCGAGTTCGTCTGGTAGCTGACCGATCGGTATGTTAATCTGATTCCCGAATCCGAAAGCTTCTGTGCCGACGCGGCAAACCATAATGCGTGCGCGGCTCGACTGCCTGACCTTCCCGTGGGCGCCTCCGCCCGACGGCAACCAGAAACAGAATCGGGGACACGCGATGCAAACGCCTGGGGATCTGGATTTTTCGCGCCGCGGCGTGCTCGCTGGGGGCGCCTCGGTCGCCGCGGTGACCGTCGTGCCGTCGGGCGCAGTTGCGGCGCCGGGTAAGGCTGCTGCGCCAGCGCCGCCGACGGCCAAGGTCGCGTTCGACGTCAACGGCACCCGGCGCGGGCTTGAACTGGATACGCGAACGACGTTGCTCGACGCGCTGCGCGAGCATCTCCAGCTGACCGGCAGCAAAAAGGGCTGCGATCATGGTCAGTGCGGCGCCTGCACCGTCATCGTCGACGGGCGGCGGATCAACAGCTGCCTGACGCTGGCGGTGATGCACGACGGCGATACGATCACCACGATCGAGGGGCTGGGGACGCCCGACAAAATGCACCCGATGCAGGATGCGTTCGTTGAGCATGACGGCTATCAATGCGGTTATTGCACCCCCGGCCAGATTTGTTCGGCGGTTGCGGTGCTTGAAGAGATCAAGGCGGGTATCCCCAGCCATGTCACCGCCGACCTGACCAAGGCGCCAAAACTCACCGCATCCGAAATGCGCGAGCGGATGAGCGGCAATATCTGCCGCTGCGGCGCCTATTCGAACATCATCGACGCGATGAGCGATGTGGCGGGAGTGAAGGCATGAAAAGCTTCACCTATGAGCGGGTCGAGACGCCCGCCGCCGCGACCGCGGCGTTCGCAAAGGTGAAAGGCGCGCGCTTTATCGCGGGCGGCACCAATTTGCTCGACCTGATGAAGTTGGAAATAGAGACCCCGGCGCATTTGATTGATGTCAGCCGCCTCGCGCTCGACAAGATCGAGCCGATCGAGGGCGGCGGGCTGCGCATCGGCGCGATGGTTCGCAATACCGACCTCGCCTCTGACACGCGCGTGCGTCGCGACTATGGCCTGTTGTCGCGCGCGCTGGTCGCGGGCGCGTCAGGGCAGCTGCGCAACAAGGCGACGACCGCGGGCAATCTGCTCCAGCGCACCCGCTGCCCTTATTTTTACGATATCAACATGCCGTGCAACAAACGCAAGCCGGGTAGCGGTTGCGCGGCAATCGGCGGGTTCAGCCGCCTGCACGCTATCGTGGGTGCCAGTGATGCGTGCATCGCTACCCACCCCAGCGACATGGCGGTCGCCATGCGTGCGCTCGACGCCAGCGTCGAAACGATGGCGGCGGATGGCAAGGGACGGACGATTGCGCTGGCCGATTTTTATCGCGCCCCCGGCACGACGCCGCATCTCGACACCGTGCTGGCGCCGGGCGAACTGATCACCGCGGTGATGCTGCCGAAACCGGTGGGCGGTACGCATATCTATCAAAAGGTTCGCGACCGTGCGTCCTATGCTTTCGCGCTGATTTCGGTCGCGGCGATCGTCCAGAAGGACGGGTCGGGCCGCGTCGCGCTGGGCGGGGTTGGGTACAAACCCTGGCGGGTCGAAGCTGCGGAGGCAGAGTTGCCGCGCGGCGCCAAGGCGGTCACCGCCAAGCTGCTCGCCGGGGCCAAGCCGAGCCATGAAAACGCCTATAAACTGCCGCTGGTCGAGCGCACGCTCGCCGGGGTGCTGGCACAAGCAAGGGGCTGAGCCATGAAGTTCGATACCCCCGCGACGACCAACCCGATCGACCAGCTGAAGGTCATCGGCAAACCCACCAACCGCATCGACGGCCCGCTCAAGACCACGGGTCTCGCACCCTATGCCTATGAACGCCACGATGTCGCGGCGAACCAGGCCTATGGTTATGTCGTCGGATCGGCGATCGCCAAGGGGCGCATTTCGTCGATGAACCTCGATGCCGCGAAGGCCGCGCCGGGCGTGCTGGCGATCGTCACCGCTGACAATGCCGGCAAGCTCGCCAAGGGCGATTTCAACACCGCCAAGCTGCTCGGTGGTCCGGCGATCGATCATTATCATCAGGCGATCGCGCTGGTGGTGGCTGAGACGTTTGAGCAGGCGCGCGCCGCAGCGGCGCTCGTTCGCGTCGAATATGCGCGCGGCAAAGGGGCCTTTGAATTGGCCGCCGCGCTCGATGGCGCGGTCAAACCTCCCGCGGTGTTCGGGACCGAGCCCGACAGCGGCGTTGGCGATTTCGCGGGCGCGTTTGCCGCCGCGCCGGTGCAACTCGACACGCGCTACACCACCCCCGATCATAGCCACGCGATGATGGAGCCGCATGCGTCGATTGCAGCGTGGGAAGGCGACAAGCTGACGCTGTGGACGTCGAACCAGATGATCGCCTGGTCGGTCGGCGACATGGCCAAGACGCTGGGCATTCCCAAGGAAAATATCCGGTTCGACTCGCCCTATATCGGCGGCGGGTTCGGCGGGAAATTGTTCAATCGTGCCGACGTTCTGCTGGCTGCGCTCGGCGCCAAAGCCGCCAAGCGGCCGGTCAAGGTTGCGCTGCAGCGCCCGCTGATGATCAACAACACCACTCATCGCCCGGCGACGATCCAGCGGATCCGCATCGGCGCGACCGCCGACGGCAAGATCACCGCGATCGGCCACGAAAGCTGGTCGGGCGACCTGCCCGGTGGCGGCCCCGAAACCGCGGTCGGGCAAACGCGCCTGCTATATGCCGGGGCGAACCGGATGACCGCGATGCGGCTGGCGGTGCTCGACCTGCCCGAGGGCAATGCGATGCGCGCGCCGGGCGAAGCGCCGGGACTTATGGCGCTTGAGGTCGCGATGGACGAGATGGCCGAAAAGCTGGCGATCGACCCGATCCGGTTCCGCGTCATCAACGACACCCAGGTCGATCCCGAAAAGCCGAGCCGACCCTTTTCGCAGCGCCAGCTCAACGAGTGCCTGACGATCGGCGCCGAAAAATTCGGCTGGAGTAAGCGCAGCGCGAAACCCGCCGCGACGCGCGACGGGCAGTGGCTGGTCGGGATGGGCGTTGCCGCGGCATTTCGCAACAACCTGAACGGTCGGTCCGCCGCGCGCGTCCGCCTCGACAAATCGGGAGTCGTGACGGTCGAAACCGACATGACCGACATCGGCACCGGCAGCTACACGATCATCGCGCAGACCGCCGCCGAAATGATGGGCCTGCCGCTCGACAAGATCGTCGTGAAGCTGGGCGATTCGGCGTTCCCGGTGTCAGCCGGATCGGGCGGGCAGTGGGGCGCGAACAGTTCGACCGCGGGGGTCTATGCCGCGTGCGTCAAGCTGCGCGAAGCGGTGGCACAAAAACTGGGCATGAATGCTGCCGACGCAGAGTTCTCCGGTGGTAAGGTCAAGGCGGGTCGGCGCAGCGTGGCGCTCGGCGATGCCGCCAAAGACGGCGAACTCGTCGCCGAAGACGTGATGCAATATGGCGATCTTGCCGAAAAATATCAGCAATCGACCTTTGGCGCACATTTTGTCGAGGTCGGGGTCAACGCTGCGACCGGCGAAATCCGCATCCGGCGGATGCTCGCGGTGTGCGCCGCGGGGCGCATTCTCAACCCCAAGGCGGCGCGCAGCCAGGTGATCGGCGCGATGACGATGGGGGCGGGGTCGGCGCTGATGGAAGAACTGGCGGTCGACAAGCGCTTCGGCTTCTTCGTCAACCATGACCTTGCCGGATATGAAGTCCCCGTTCACGCCGACATCCCGCATCAAGAGGTTGTCTTCCTCGATGAAACCGACCCGACGACCTCGCCGATGAAAGCCAAGGGCGTTGGCGAACTCGGCATTTGCGGGGTCGCGGCGGCGGTTGCCAACGCGGTGTATAACGCGACCGGGGTCCGCACGCGCAACTATCCGATCACCCTCGACAAGCTGCTCGACAAACTGCCCGCGATTGCCTGATCGCGCGAACCGAAAAGGGCCCCGCCGAATTCGACGGAGCCCTTCCAGGTCGCACACAGCAATTCACTGGCGAGGACCCTCGCCCTGTCGTTCGGGGTCGCTTCGAACGACAGGAATATCTTGAGCCCGGCCCCTTCGACGCATCGCGGGTAGCCAACGGCCAGTCCAGCGCGATGCAGTCGAAGGGATGGCCCCCCTTAGTCCTTGCAATCGGACCCTTATTTCGGTGGGCAAAAAGGATCATCCCCCTGCCGGGGGGTGATCAACTTAAGATCGGCGCCAGCAACCGCATCAGTCCGGCCTCGCTGTCGACGCCGCATTTCAGATAGATTTGCTTGATCTGGCCGCGCAGCGTTTCGGCGGTGACGCCGCGCTCCGCGGTGATCTGCTGTCGCGATTTTCCCTCGAACAATCGCACCGCAATGTCGGCTTCGGCCGGGCTGAGGCGGTAAATTGCGCTCAGATAGGGGGTGACCCCCGCGCGATCGCGCTGAGGCCCGTTGGCAATCAGGATGGCATGCGGCAATTTGCCAAGCGACCATGGACGTTCGGGTAGGCGAAAGCCCTCGATCACCAACGGCGGTCGATCCTCTGCCGTCGCGATTTGCGTCCGCACATGATCGAGCCCGCCATCGGCGGTCAGCGCCTGGACGGCCTGACGCAGCGTAAACGGTATCCCCGCCGCATCGATGGAACGGCCCGCCAGCCGGACGTCACAGGCGTCCAGCATCGCTTCTGCCCCCGCACTATGCGCGAGCAACTGGCCGCGGGCGTCGATGATGAAGGCGCTGACCTGAACCGCGTCGAATGCGCCGGCGAGCAGCCGGGCCTGTTCGCCCTCCAGCTTTTCCTGCAACCGCACCGCGCGCCGCGCCGCCTTGGCCCCATTGGCAAAAATTTTGCGCTGCGCCGCGGTCGTTCGGCCATCCTTGCGGTCGCGCAGCGTTGCGAGGCCAACCACGCCAAAATTGTCGATCACTAGATTGGTCTGACAGCCGAATGGAATCCCGATCTCTTCGCACCAATCGACATAGTCGGCTGAGACAAGCTGCGGAATGACGCGATCATAATGGTTTTCATGCAGGACCGGGTCGTAAAAGCCGCGTTCGACATGCCGGTTCGATGCGGCGACGCGGAAATTATGCGTCTCCGAACCCCAGCCGCTGGCCGCGAAGTGCTCGATCAGGTCGGTACCGAAATTGGTGACGATGTTGAACGGAATCTCGCGTGCGCCACCGACGCCGATCAGCTGACCATGCCCCGATCCGGTATGCGTAGCGAGCGCGTCGAGCGCACCGAGCCACATGTCAGGCTGCAATGCCGCCTGCATGAAAATATCGTCCCAGTCCGGTTCCGCCCGCTGCCCCATCGCGTCCGCTGTTTATCCGATCGTGCCCCAGTTCCGTGCTATCTCACCCAATTTCATGGCAAAAGCCATTAGATTAACTTAATAAATGTTGAGTGGGGTCGCGCATAGGGCGCGGGTTTTCGCGCCGCTATGGATGCCGCGTTGGCATGGGAGCGATCGCAGGGGGCGATGGTGCCGACTGTCAGACTCGAACTGACGACCTACCGCTTACAAGGCGGTTGCTCTACCAACTGAGCTAAGCCGGCGTGGGGGGCTCCTTGCTTCAAATTATCCCAAAGGTCCAGCCTTCGGTGCGCGCGAGGGTGTCGGTCAGCGGCGGAGGCGACCATCGCGTCGTATCCGCGGCAACCGCGCGAAGCCATGCGGCGGTCAGCAGCGCGTCGCTGGCATGGTCGCTGATTGCGCCGGTCATCCCGATCGGCGGCGAGTCCAACGCCGCGAGTGCCGTATCGAGCGCGGCGCCATCGCGGATCTTGCTGCGTCCCGCCGCGACCCCCGCGGCGCGCGCTGCGACGCCGGTGTAGATTTCGACGAGCAGCGGGCCGGTCGCGGGGATCGGGTCGAGCGGCCACAGCGGCAGTCGGGGGTGCAGGCGATGGAGCAGGCGCATCCCCGCCAGGCTCGCCTTGCCGACCTGCGCCGCCCCGATCAGATTGAAATTGCTAACGCTCGCGGCCTGCTTGGTCGCGCGCTGATGCTGCTCGACGACTCGCAGCCGCCCCGTGCCGGGCGTGAACAGGTTGCCGACGTCGCCTTGCGCGTGGCGAAAATGCCGCCGTGCTTCAGGGTGCGCCAGAAATCCACCGATCTCGAAATGCGGGTCCGCAGCGGCCAGCCGTTCGACCAGCGCCCACAGCGCGGGCAGCTCTTCCGGGCTTGCGTCCCATTCGGGAAAATAGGCGCTGCGATCGGCAAAGGCGAACGCCGCGGAAAAGTCAAAACCGATCAGCATGTCGGCACCCGATGCTGTAACATCCTGTAACCAAGTCAGGATTTCGGCGCGCGACCAGATATGGCCGGGGCGTACAAGTTCGGGCGCATCGGTGCCGCTGGCAACCGCCAGCGCAATCCCGCGCTGGCGCGGCCCGCGGGCGCCTGACCAATCAAGAGCAGCAAAGTGGGTGAAGCGGCGCATCGGCGGGCCTTAACGCCCCCAATCGGCTTGCACAAAGGGCGATGGCGTCCCACATGCAGCCCATGCTGATCGAAACCGAATCAACGCCCAATCCCGCGACGCTCAAATTCCTGCCCGGCCAGGCGGTGATGGACGCGGGAACCCGCGACTTTGCGAGTCCCGAAGAGGCCGAGGCGTCGCCGCTCGCCAGCGCGCTATTCTCGCTCGGCGATGTGACGGGCGTGTTTTTCGGCCGCGATTTCGTGTCGGTCACCGCAGCGCCCGGCATCGGCTGGAGCGACCTCAAGCCCGACGTGCTCGGCATATTGATGGACCATTTCCTTGCGGGCGTGCCGCTGTTTAACGCTGCCAGCGCGGGCTTTGCCGTGCCGCCCGAGGATGACGCCGGTTTCGCCGACGATCCCGCCGATGCCGACATCATCGAGCAGATCAAGGAACTGATCGAAACGCGCGTGCGCCCCGCGGTTGCCAATGACGGCGGCGACATCGTCTATCGCGGCTTCGACAAGGGCAATGTGTATCTGAAGATGCAGGGCGCCTGCGCCGGTTGCCCGTCCTCGTCGGCAACGCTGAAGAACGGCATCGAATCGCTCTTGAAACATTATGTGCCCGAGGTAACGGCGGTTCACGCCGTCTGACCGAATTTTACCGAGGAGTAAGCCCATGAGCGAGCCGCTATCCGACAGCGCTCTCGACCAGCTGTTTCGCACTGCGCGCACCTATAACGGCTATCTCGACAAAGCCGTTTCCGAGGCGCAGCTGCACGCGATCTGGGATTTGATGAAATATGGTCCGACCAGCGCCAACTGCCTGCCGGCGCGGATCATCTGGTGCACGTCGGACGCCGCGAAGCAAAAGCTCGCCGCGCTGGCGATGCCTGCGAATGCCGAAAAAATCCTGACCGCGCCGGTCACCGCGATCATCGGCATGGACCTGGAATTTTACGAAAATCTGCCCGAACTCTTCCCGCATACCGACGCGCGCAGCTGGTTCGTTGGCAATGACGAACTGGCAAAAGCGACGGCGTTCCGTAATTCCAGCCTGCAAGGCGCCTATTTCATCCTCGCAGCGCGCGCGCTCGGTCTCGACACCGGCGCGATGTCGGGCTTCAACAATGCGGCGGTCGATGAAGCATTTTTTGCCGACCAGCCGAGCGTGAAGAGCAATTTCATCTCGACCCTCGGCTATGGCGATCCGGCGACGATTTTCGAGCGCAGTCCGCGCCCGGACTTCGGTCGTTTCAACCGCATCGCCTGAGCTGGAATCCCTTAACTTGATACGCCAGTTGGTGATCGATTCGGCGAGCGAGGCCTGTTCAGTGGCGCTGCTGGAAGGCGGGGCCGTCGTTGATTATCGTCACGAGGTCATTGGCCGCGGCCATGTCGAACGGCTTGTCCCGCTGATCGCCGAACTGGCCGAAGGCGGTAAAGCCGACGCGATCGTCGTCGGCTGCGGACCGGGCAGTTTTGCCGGGGTGCGCATTGGCGTTGCTGCGGCGCGCGGACTGGCTTTGGGCTGGCAGGTGCCGGTGCAGGGGTTTTCGACCCTCGCACTGGTCGCCGCCAGCGCCGCCGACGCGATTGCGGCAGCGGGCGGGGCGCTCGTTGTGATGGAGGGCGGGCATGGTCAGTGGTTCGTCCAGCCGTTCGCCGCCGATCTGTCGCCGCGCGCAGGCCTTCGCTCGCTGCTGCCCGATGAAGCTGTCACGTTGACCGACGAACTCGTTGTCGGCAACCGCGCCGAACCTTTTGTCGCGCGCCGTGGTACCGGCAGCGCGCTGACGATGCTGCCAGACGCGCGCGCGTTCTTGCGGCTGCCGATGGCGGCGCTGTTCGACCAGCCCAGCCCGATCTATGGTCGCGCCCCCGATGCCAAACCGATGGCGTCGGCATGACCGGCAATATCCGCCTCGCCACCGCGCGTGTCGCTGATCTGGCCGCAGTGATGCGCGTGATGGATGCGGCCTTTGAACCGGCCTATGGCGAGGCGTGGAGCGGGGCGCAGTTGCTCACCCTGTTCGCCTTACCCTCGGCGCGGGTGTGCATCGCGTGGGATGGCGAACAGCCGTGCGGCTTTTCGGCGGCGCGTATCGCCGGACCCGAAAGCGAGCTTTTGCTGCTCGCGGTTGATCCGGACTGGCGCGGACGCGGGATCGGCCGATTGTTAATGCAGGACTGGCAGACTTGGGCCGCAGCACAGGGCGCTGACGAGTATTTTCTTGAAATGCGCGCCGACAACGACGCGGTTCATCTGTATTTGCGCTCCGGTTTTTCGGAAGTCGGTCGGCGCGCGGCCTATTATCGCGGCAACGACGGCAAGATGCGCGATGCGATTACCATGCGGCGAACGCAATCGGTAACCGGTGGCAACTGATCGGTTGTTGCGCAATCGCTTGCAAAGTGGCAATATTGTAACCGGTGCAACAAGAATTCCAATGTTCGCCGACCATCTTCTGGGTCAAAACAATAAGGAATAGTCTCATGTCCGACCAAGCCGACACCAACGAGATGCTCATTACACTGACAGCGGACATCGTCGCCGCGCACGTCAGCAATAACAGCGTCGCGATTTCCGACCTTTCTTTGCTTATCAATAATGTCCACGCAGCCCTGACGGGACTCGGCTCCGCGCCGGTCGTCGAAGAAAAGCTGGTCCCTGCCGTGTCGATCCGCGCCTCGGTCAAGCCCGACTTCATCACTTGCCTGGAAGATGGCAAGAAACTGAAGATGCTGCGCCGTCACCTGATGACGCATTATGGCATGACCCCCGACGATTATCGGACCAAATGGGGTTTGCCCGCCGACTATCCGATGGTCGCGCCGAATTATGCCGAGCGGCGCCGCGCGCTGGCGAAAGAAATCGGCCTTGGCACCAAGGGCCGTGGTGGTGGGCGCAAGCGCAAAGTCAAAGTCTGACCCTTTGGTCACCGACCAATCGCGAAAATAGGGAAGGGCGGTACCGCGGGGTGCCGCCCTTGTCCTATCACGGGCGCGTCCCTATACAGTTGCTATAAGAAAGACGCGGCTGCATCTTGCAGGAAAGGCCAGCATGTCCGGTACCATCGATCTTGAAGCCCTGTGCCACGAAAAGGGGCTGCGCATTACCGAGCAGCGCCGCATCATCGCGCGCGTCATCTCCGATTCCGAAGATCATCCCGACGTCGAGACGCTCTATGAACGCGCGTCAAAGGTCGACAGCGGCATTTCAATCGCGACCGTTTATCGCACCGTCCGCCTGTTCGAAGAGGCGGGAATCCTTGACCGCCACGATTTCGGCGACGGCCGCTCGCGCTACGAAGCCGCGCCCGAGGCGCATCACGATCATCTGATCGACGTCGAAACGGGCAAGGTGATCGAATTTGTCGATCCCGAACTCGAAGCGTTGCAAAAGGTGATCGCCGAACGGCTGGGCTTCCGCTTGGTCGACCATCGTATGGAGCTTTATGGTGTCGCCCTCGATCGCAAGCGCGACTGATCGCGCCGCGATCACCTGGCGGACGGTCGCCCGCCTGACCCTGATGGTGCTGGCGCTGCTGTTTTTGATCGTCCCGCACCTTCTCTACCGTGCTGTCGGACGGCCGTCGCCGATGGTAATGGCCTTCCTCAATGCCGCAGGCTGGATCGCGGGGCTGCGTATCCGTACCACCGGCACCCGGCTGCGCCGCGACGTGCTGTTCGTGTCGAACCATGTCAGCTGGCTCGACATATTGGCGCTCGGCGGCGCCGCGCGTTCGGCGTTCGTGTCAAAGGCGGAAGTGAAAACGACGCCGTTTGTCGGTTGGCTCGCCGATCAGAACAGCACCATTTATGTTCAGCGCGACGCGAAGCGCGACATCCACAATCAGGCGAACAGCTTGCGCGACGCCCTCGCGCGCGGACGGCCGGTGACGCTGTTCCCCGAGGGGACGACCGGTCCCGGCGACGGCCTGCTGCCGTTCCGCGCCTCGCTGTTCCAGGCGATCATCCCGACCCCGCCCAAATTGCAAGTCCAGCCGGTGCTTCTCGATTATGGTTCGCAGGCAAACGATATTGCCTGGCTCGATCCCGAATCGGGGCTCGAAAATTTCAAGCGGCTGCTCGCGCGCAAGCGGCCGATCCCGCTGACGATCCACTATCTCGACCCACTGCCCGATCAGGCCGAGCAGGACCGCAAGGCGATCAACGAGGCGGCGCGCGCTGCCATCGCCGCTGCGCTCGCGGCGGCTTCCGCCGCGCCGCGGCATCGCCTATAGCGCGCCGATGAAATCCGACTCCCCCAACACCGCCAAGACCTTTCACGTCAAATCCTTCGGTTGCCAGATGAACGTCTATGACGGCGAGCGCATGGCCGAGATGCTGGGCGCCCAAGGCTATGTCGCCGCCGCCGACGGTGCCGACGCCGACCTGGTCGTGCTCAACACCTGCCACATCCGCGAGAAAGCCGCCGAGAAAGTCTATTCGGATATCGGCCGGTTGAAGCGCGCCGACGGCAGCCGCCCGACGATCGCGGTCGCAGGCTGCGTCGCGCAGGCCGAGGGCGCAGAGATCGCACGCCGCGCCCCCACCGTCGACGTCGTCGTCGGGCCGCAGGCTTACCACCGCCTGCCCGACCTGCTCGCCCGCGCCGCGCGCGGTGAGAAAGCGGTCGACCTCGACATGCCCGCCGCCAGCAAGTTCGGCGCCTTGCCAAAACGCGGCGCGGGCCAGCGCCCGACCGCCTTCCTGACCGTGCAGGAAGGTTGCGACAAATTCTGCACCTATTGCGTCGTCCCCTACACCCGCGGGGCCGAGATCAGCCGACCGTTCGCCGACCTGATCGCCGAGGCACGCGCGCTGGTCGCAGGCGGGGCGCGCGAGATCACCTTGCTCGGGCAAAATGTCAACGCGTGGGACGGCGAAGACGACAAGGGCCGCACCATCGGCCTCGACGGCCTGATCCGCGAACTGGCGCGCGAGGATGGCTTGGAGCGCATCCGCTATACCACCAGCCACCCCAACGACATGACCGAGGGGCTGATCGCCGCGCATGGCGAGGTCGACAAGCTGATGCCGTTCCTCCACCTGCCGGTGCAGGCGGGCAGCGACCGCATCCTCGCGGCGATGAACCGCAGCCATAGTAGCGAGAGTTATTTGCGCGTCATCGAACGCGTCCGCGCGGTGCGCCCCGACATCGCGATCTCGGGCGACTTCATCGTCGGCTTCCCCGGCGAGAGTGAGGCGGATTTTCAGGCGACGCTCGATCTGATTCATCAGACGCGCTACGCAATGGCGTACAGCTTCAAATATTCGCGCCGCCCCGGCACCCCCGCGGCGACGATGGACGACCAGATTTCCGAAGAGGTGATGCACGATCGCCTCCAGCGCTTGCAGGCGCTGCTCAACGAGCAGCAGCAGGCGTTTAATGAAGCGAGCGTCGGCAGCACGACGCGGCTGCTGCTCGAACGCAAGGGCAAGCTCGACGGCCAGCTGATCGGCAAGACGCCGTGGCTGCAATCGGCGCACGTGATCGCGCCGGGGCTGGCGATCGGCGACATGATCGATGTGCGGATCGTGTCGGCGGGCGCCAATAGCGTTGCCGCCGAGCCGCTGTTGGAAGCCGTTGCCTAGTGCGACAGGGGGAAGCGTCTCCACGAAGACACACTCCGTCGCCTTCCGTCGAATTTCCAAACTAACGGTGATGGACTCCCGCCTGCGCGGGAGTACACAGGATAAGCCTTGCCTAGGAGCTCTGCCCATATGTCCAAACGCCCGCTGACCGCCTCGACCCCCGCCGAACCCGGCGACCGCGTCCGACTGACCGCGGAATTTGAGCGAACACAGCTTCTGGGCATTTTGTTTGGCGAGTTCGACCGCAATCTGGTCGGTATCGAAAACCGGCTGGGCGTCTATATTTCGGCGCGCGGCAACCGCGTGCAGATCGAGGGCGAGGCCGAAGCCGCGGCGCGCGCGCGCGACGTGCTCGTCGATCTCTACAACCGCATCGAACAGGGGCAGGAGGTCGACGCCGGGATGGTCGACGGCGTGATCGCGATGTCGGCGCAGCCGACCCTCGCGGGAATCATCCGCCACGACAAGGACGAAGCGCCGACGGTGATGATCCGCACGCGCAAAAAGACGATCGTGCCGCGCGCCCCGTCGCAAGTCCCCTATATGAAGGCGCTGGCGCGCGACGACATCATCTTCGCGCTCGGCCCGGCGGGGACCGGCAAGACCTATCTCGCGGTGGCGCAGGCGGTCGCGCAGTTGATCACCGGCAGCGTTCAGCGGCTCATCCTGTCGCGCCCGGCGGTCGAGGCGGGGGAGAAATTGGGCTTCCTGCCCGGCGACATGAAAGAAAAGGTCGATCCGTACCTGCGCCCGCTTTACGATGCGCTCCACGACTGCCTGCCCGCCGAACAGGTCGAACGCCGCATCGCGAGCGGCGAGATTGAAATCGCGCCGCTCGCCTTCATGCGCGGACGCACACTTGCCGACGCTTTCATCATCCTTGATGAGGCGCAGAACACGACGATCCCGCAGATGAAGATGTTCCTGACCCGCTTTGGTGTGAACAGCCGCATGGTCGTGTGCGGCGATCCCAAACAGGTCGATCTGCCGATCCCGGCGTCGTCGGGGTTGGCCGACGCGGTCAGCCGCCTGGAAGGCGTCGAGGGGATCAACGTCAGCTATTTTACCAGCGCCGACGTCGTGCGTCACCCGATCGTGGGGCGGATCGTCGATGCCTATGAGGGGCCGGATGCATTGAAAGGCGGGGGATAAGCCCCACCAAACGCGTGTGCTGCTTGGCGTAATCCTGACGATGCTGCATAGTGGCCGGGGCTTCGTGATGGTCAGCGAAGCGTGGCGGGGGAGGGTGATGTGATGAAAGCCTTGTTGCACGGCGGCATCGGGCGCGGCGCGATTTTGCTGGCTTTGATCGGCATGGCTGCGCTGATCACTTTCTTTGCCTTTTCGCTGCCGACGCGGGCGCAGTCGGCGCAATTTGACCCGGCTTTGCCGAGCTGGTGGCCGGGCGCCGCGGCGATTGCAGCCTATCCGAAATGCAAGCCCAATTTTGACAGCATAAGGACTATTTGGAGATCAGAAGACGGCTATTATGGGGGCGGGGAGCATTGTCAGATAACAATGTTTACGGGGAATTCGGAGTTCATGAAGGCCGAAAAAAAGGACTATGACACCAGTATTGCTATTGGGGCAGCGCTCCCATTTGAAAGAGAAGCGCAATCATGGGCGAAAAAATATAATCATTTAAGAGTAACAATGTACATTTATACCAAACATAGAAAAGGAACCGATGCCAACATTGATGCTTTGGGATCAGGATTTGAGAATATTGATCGAATGCGTTGGGCGGGCAATGGCTGGAACCATAGACCTTTGGTTGAAAATTCAGCTGGTTTATGTCCAGCAGCGCTTGCTATTTCTAAGGACATTGCCAAATTTATTGATCCAAGGCAAGTAACGGATGGTGGGTTTGTCTATAAATGCCGAGCTCTCAATTCGCGTGCCAGCACAGACGGCTACACGCTGCTGGATGTGTATATCGAAACGGCCTTTCCCCGGAAGCAGATTGCTGAGGCCCCGGTAAAGGCCGGGGCGTGCACCACCGACGTCCTCAAAGGCCCATGGCGCGCCGAGAATGCCGCCTTGGCCAAGACCGGCCATGCGGTGACCTTTGCCGCGGCGCCCAATGTGCCCAAACATGATGGCGGGCAGGTGGCACAGCGCGGCGCGTTCTCGACCTATCCCGCGCATAAAAATCTGCTGCAACTGCTCCCCAATCCGCTCTTCACGTCCGCACGCGGCTATCCGGCGGGCAAGGACCAGTGTCTGATCCCGGTGGTCAGCCAGCGCGACAGCGGCACCTCGCGCTCTGCTGTGCTGATCGACACCAAGGCATCGACGCTGCGCTTCGTAACCGAAAATGCCTACCAATGGACGGGCAAGGCCTATCAGCTAAACGCGGTGATCGACAATCTGGTCGGCGGACTCGAGGGCCGCTGGCTGCGCGGCGCCGCACCTGCGCTCGCCAAAACCTGCACCCCCGCCGATTTCAATGGCCGCTGGGACCGCTCCGACGGCGCGCGCGTGACCATTCGCGGCGCGGGCACCCAAGGGGTCGGCGGCACCGGCAGCATGGACGATCATCCCGAAAATTGGGTGCGCGGCCAGAATAAATACACCAGCATGCGGATGAAATCGGCCTGCGTTTATACCGCGAAATGTTATGCCTCGCAGCGCACGACCATCAACGGTCGGCCCGATTTCAAGATGGTCGAAACCGCTTGCGAGCTGGTGATCGACCCGGAGACAAAGACGTTGCGCGAACGCGGCACGTCGAACAGCTATACCTATACCAAGGCGGGCGGGGGTGCGGCGGCGCGCCAGCCGCCATCGGCGGTAACGCCTCCCGAACCCGCGCAGCCGTCGCAAGAGGTCCAGTCGCTGAACAGTCAGCAGGCCGCCGCCGCCAAACGCGAAATTCAGGCTTATGAAGCCCGCAAGAAAGCGATTGCCGACGAGCAGGCGGCGAAAGAGGCCGCCTATCGCAAAGCACTGGCCGATCGCGAGGCGTTGATCGCCGAGAACAATCGACGGGCGGCTGAGGCGCGCGCCAAGTGGGAGGCTTCGGCGGCCGCCTGTCGAGCCGGCGATCAAAGCCAGTGCGCGCCGAAGCCTTGATCACGTCCCCCGTAGGATCGACGCGCTAGCCGCCCTACTGCGTTTGTCTTGTTTGCCGCGATCAGGCTTTTGTCTTCGCCCCATCAACGCTCCAGATCCCCGTTCCGCGTGTCGCGATGAACAGGAAGATGAAGCAGTAAAGCGCGATCGTCTCGCCGCCATTGGCGATCGGGAAGGGGCTTTGCATCCCGTGCGCGACCCAATAGCCGACCGCCGACATGCCGCTGGCGATGAACGCCGCGGGACGGGTGAACAGGCCGATGACGATCAGCGCGCCCGCGATCAGCTCGATCGCGCCGGCGGCTTGCAGCATCGGCGTCAACGGATAGGGAAAGGCGGCGGGGAAGCTGAAGAATTTCTGCACCCCATGCGCCATGAACAACAGACCTGCGACGATGCGCAGCAGCGCATAGGCCTGTTCGCCGAAACCATCGAGAAACTTCATGATTGGACCCCTCCTCATCATTGTCGAGGCGGGCAGGCTAACGGATTTTCACGCAGGTGCGAAATTTTTTCGCGCGCCATGTCACACCCGCCGATCCTGTCTCGTCATGTCGGTACAACCCAACCAAAGGAGACAGAGTATGACCGTTGTAAGCGACCCCTTCGCCGCCGCGCCGCAGCTGATGAAACAGTGGATGGGCGTCAGCCTTGCGGTACAGGATAGCCTGGAGCCGAGCCTGATCGAGCTGTTGAAAATCCGAGCCTCGCTGCTCAACGCCTGCGCCAATTGCATCAATATGCACACCGCCGAAGCGCGCGCCAAGGGCGAGACCGAGCAGCGCATCTATCTGCTCGCGGCGTGGCATGAAGCGCCGGTCTATACGCCGCGCGAACGCGCTGCGCTGGCGTGGACCGACGCCTTGACCCGTCTGTCCGAAGGTCACACACAACAGGCGGCAAAAGACGGGCTCGAAGCGCATTTCACGGCGGAGGAACAGGTGAAGCTGACGCTGATGATCAACATCATCAATGGCTGGAACCGCCTCGCGGTCGGCTTTGACCTGTGGTTCGAACAGCCGGCGGCCAAGGCGGCCTGATGACCCGGACGGGTTCCCATGACGCGGCGGGCGCGGCGGTCAGTTTTGACCCGCTGCGCCCGCTGCTCACCCGCGTCGCCTATCGGATGCTTGGTTCGGTCGCCGATGCTGAGGATGTGGTGCAGGACGCCTTCATCCGCTGGCTCGGCACAGACCGCGCCGAGGTGCGCGAACCCGCGGCGTTCCTGCGCCGGACGGTGACCCGGCTCTGCCTCGACCAGATCAAGTCGGCGCGCCGCCAACGCGAGACCTATGTCGGTCCCTGGCTCCCCGACCCGCTGGTCGAGGAAGAAGAGGAAGACGATGTCACCCTGCCGCTGATGCTCGCGCTCGAACGCCTGTCGCCGCTCGAACGCGCGGCTTTCCTGCTCCACGATGTGTTCGGCGTCGAATTCGACGAGGTTGCTAAGACGATCGATCGTGACCCCGCCGCAACGCGCCAGCTCGCCGCGCGCGCCCGCACCAACGTCCGCGATGCGCGCCCGCGCTACAAGCTCGAGAAAGAGCAGGGGCTCCAGATCGCCAACGCCTTCTTCGCTGCCTCGCGCAGCGGCGACATGGCGGCGCTTGGCGCCATGCTCGCCGCCGATGTCGGCCTGTGGTCCGACGGCGGCGGCAAGCGTCCGGCGGTGACCGAGCCGGTGTTCGGTTATGACATCGTGCTCAAGCTGCACCGCAGCCTAGCGGTGCTGTTCGGCAAATATGGCTCGACGCTGGTCCACGCCGGGACGATCAACGGCCTGCCGGGTTTCGTCACCCGCGAGGCTGACGGCAAGCTGCAAACCACCGCACTGGAGATCGAGGACGGCAAGGTCGTCGGCATCTATGTGATGCGCAACCCCGACAAGTTGGGGCATGTGCATTGAATGGCAGCCTCCCTCGTTTCGAGGGAAGCGCCGCGGTCACTTTTCGGCGGCGAGCCCGAGGATATAGAGCGAAGCGATCTTGTCGACGAACTTCTCGGGCGAAGCGCCCATCAGGTTCGTCAGGACCACAACGCTCAGGTCGTCCTCGGGATAAATGAAGACGGTGGCGCGCGCTCCGCCAGTCAGGGCAAGCGCGGGATGCTCGGCGCGTCGCACCGATGGCCAGCCCAGGCCATAGCCATTGATGAAAGCGTTGAAGCCGCGATAGCTGCCATCTTTTTGCGGCTGCGGTTTCCACAGTTCCTCAAGGCTGGTCTTGTTGACCAGTTGCAATTTCTGAATCGCAATAACCCATTTCGCCAAATCAACGGCCGTGGATTGGATACCACCGATCGGGAGCAATTGGGCGGACGTCCATGATTCCTGACGCACAAACGCGGTTTCACTGCGATCGGCGCCGACGGTTTTCATCCCGTCAAACTTCAGCGTCAAATGCGTATAGAGCTCAGCCAGGTCAGGATTGGTCGCGACAGGATAGGCAAAGCGCGTCTGCTTCATGCCGACCTTATTAAACTGCCGATTGCGCACGAAATCAGAAAAGGATTTCCCCGAAAGCTTCGCGATGATTTTCCCCATCGCGACATAGTTGGTCTGGCTATATCGATATCCCGCTCCGGGCGGGAACATCAGGGGATTTTGCTGCACCCTTGCCCAGGCGGCATCCGGGTCAACGAGACCATCAATCGGCCGGGTGTTGTCGTCCACAATTTCGGGCAGCCCGGACGTATGGGTGAGCGCCTGCCGAACGGTGACACCGCTCCATGCTTCCGGAAGTTTTTCGAGATAGGTTGCGATTGGCGCATCAAGATCAAGCTTGCCCGCTTCGACAAGCTGCATGGCCGCAACACCGGTGACGGCCTTGCTGATCGAATTGATGCGGAAAATGGTTTTGTTCGTGACCGGGGCCGATGTTTCCCTGTTTGCCAGACCATAGGCACCGGTGAAGACGATCTTGCCATTCTGCACGATGGCCATTTGCAGCCCGGGAATATCGCGGGCTGCCATTTCGCTTTGGATCAGCTGTTCGATTGCAATGGCTTTGCTTTCGGCGTTCGCGACGATTGGCGTTTGGGCATCTGCACTGTTCGCAAGTCCGCCCATAACCGCAATCAGGCCGATTGCGGCAGAAAATCTATTCAGCATTATTTGATGATCCAAGGTTTGAAGTGGGTCGTGACAGCTATTGTGTATTGCCATATCCACACACCCCGATCGGCGTCAAGCGAGACGGCCCTCGCGGCGCCCGGCTGATGGCCAGTTTTTTTCGCTGTCCTACATTGCGTCGTCGCTATAGCGTCGGACCATGACCACCATCGAGCATCGACCCGGTTCTTCAGATATCCAAACCATGCGATTTCTGAGTGAAGTTGCGCAGCTTTCCGTCATTTTTCTGTCGCGAGCCGTTGCGTGCTGAGCGTTGAGACCCACGCGGCGACGCCTTGGCCCGATGCGCTCGATTGGGAAGCGCGGGCGGCGGAGGCGGTCGCCGCGGCGCTCGCGCTGACGCCCTTTGCATCGCTTGCCCAAGCTGCGCCGCTGGTCGAGGTCGCGGTGCGGCTGACCGACGATGCCGAGGTCCAGACGCTCAATCGCGATTTCCGCGGCAAGGACAAACCGACGAACGTGCTGTCTTTTCCGCAGGTACAGGATGATCTGCTTGAAGGGCTCGCGAATAGCGATGACGGCGAAATCCTGCTCGGCGACATCGTGCTGGCGCGCGAAACTTGCGCGCGCGAGGCTGATGAGAAAGCGATTTCGATCGCCGACCATGCGACGCATCTGATCGTGCATGGCACGCTGCATCTGGTGGGATATGATCATGGCGACGATGTCAGCGCCGGGGCAATGGAGGCATTGGAAGTGAAAGCGCTTGCATCGCTGGGCATCGCCAATCCATATGCGGATCAGGATTAACTAAGGAACCGCGACTTTTATGCCGGACGACCAGGGATCTTCGACCCGATCGGAAGAGGACAGTAGGTCCGGCCTGTGGGCCGGGCTTCGGACATTGCTGTTCGGCGGCGACAAGGAACCGTCGCTGCGCGAACAGATCGAAGAGGTCATCGACGAGGCCGAGGAAGAGGGGCACGATCGGCGCGGCAGCAACATCGTCGGCGATATGTCGCCGATCGAGCGCAAGATGTTGCGCAACTTGCTTCATTTTGGCGAACAGACGGTCGACGATGTCGCGGTGCCGCGCGCCGACATCATCGCCATTCCCGAAAGCGCGAGTTTCGATGAAGTCGTCGCGCAATTCGCCGAGGCAGGACATAGTCGCCTGCCGGTGTATCGCGAAAATCTCGATGAGGTGGTCGGCATGATCCACGTCAAGGATGTGTTCGCGGTGCTTGCCGAGGGCCGCCCGCCGCCGCCGCTGATCGATCTGCTCCGCCAGCCGCTGTATGTTCCGCAATCGATGGGGGTGCTCGACCTGCTCGCCGAAATGCGCGCCAAGCGCACCCATCTGGCGATCGTTATCGACGAATATTCGGGGACTGAAGGGCTGCTGACGATCGAGGATCTGGTCGAGGAAATCGTCGGCGAGATCGAGGACGAGCATGACGACGAGCCGGTCGTTCTGTTCGCGCCCGGCGACGACGGCTGCTGGAACGCCGATGCGCGTGCCGAGCTTGACGATGTCGGTGAGGCGATCGACCCGCGGCTTGCCGATATCGATGAAGATGTCGATACCCTCGGCGGCCTCGCCGCGGTTCTGGCGGGGCACGTCCCCGAGGTTGGCGAGATATTGCTCCACCCGAGCGGCTGGCGGATCGAGGTGACCGAGGCTGACGAACGCCGCGTCCATCGCCTGCGCCTGCATCCGCCGGTCTTGGTCGATCTGGAGGCGCCGTCCGAAACCGGCGAATAAGCTGCTACCTAATCGTCGACGTTGACGACATTATATTTCAGCGCCTCCTTGCGAGTCAGGCAGCGGCGCGTAGAGCGGTCGCTGTCCGTCGCAATCGCCTTTTGCCGGTACATGATGTCGGACAGCAGCTCGCGCGACACGTCGAGGCGGATGAGCAGGTCATTGTCCTCGGTCGCCATCAGCGCCGCTTCGCGTTCGACGTCGCTGATCAGCTCGGTAGTCGATTCGGTACCCAGCGCGACGCTCGACTGAATGGCGTTTTTGTCGCCGGTCATCGTGAACATATGGACCATGAAATGGCCGCCGGGATCGATTGTGCGCGCGCGACCGCCCATGAAAACGAAATTGCACGCGCTGAAACAGGTCCAACCCGACGGGATGCGGGTGATCATCTGGCGCTCTTTGCTGAACTTGCGGATCAGCAAGCCCGCCGCATTGCCCGCGCGCGCGTCGCCGCCGGGCGAACGGATCCAGATTTCGCTGATCGACGGATTGTCGGTCAGCACTTTTTCCAGTCGCGCGGGCAGCTCGCTGTCGACGCGGCCCTCGGCCAGCAGCACCAGTTCGCCGCTGCGCTTGAACGGCGTCAGCACCATCGTCTTGTAATCGGACCAATTGGGGCTGGCGGGGCAGGTCGGATTGTCGGGATCCATGCCGCGCGGTGTCGCACCGACGCACGCGACCATCGCGGCGCATGCGGCAATCGGCTTGATCCAGCTACGCATATGACTTCCCCCCAAAGCAGTCCTGACTCTAGTCCGTCGATCAAAACAAGACAATATCACCGCCAGCCCTGCCGCCGGTATGATCGGCGGCACTGACCAAGCTTGTGGGGTCGATTATTCCAGCCTAACCTTTGAAATATAAGGGTGGGGGAACATAGTATGCGGACCAGATTGCGACATCAAACGGCGCGGCTTCTCATCGCTACGGCGTTGCTTTCGAGCAGCGCCGTCGCAACGGCCTGGCAGGGGGCATCGGGCGAAGGCGACAAGGCCTATGTACCGCCAGCGATTGCCGAACCGGCCTTGCCCGCCTTGCCGCCCCGACCAACGCTGGACACCGACAGCTATCCGGCGTGCCGCGAGGATTACCGCAAGAAGGACGCCGCGTTTGCGCAGGCGGAGGCGATCAATCGCTGCACCGTGGCGATCGACAAATATTATAGTCAGACGATGCTGCCCTATCGGCAGGCGATGATCGCCTATCAGGACAGGCTATCGTCGCTTTATTCGACGCAGGTCGGTGCCAACAAACGCTACTCTGCAGATACCCAGCATCGCTTTTTCCAAACGGTGATGGCCGAACATGCGGCCTCGAATCCCGAAGGCGCTAATCTTGCCGCCTATCGCGGCATCGAGGCGCAATATCAAACCGATCGCGCCTATCTCGCCGACCGCTTCTGTTTCAATACTGGGTGCAATGGCTATCCAGCACCCGCCGCGGTCGCGACGGCCGACAGCGTCGGCAAGCCGAAGAAAGAGAAGGGGAGCGAGACAAAGCGCGCCAGCAACGGCAGCGCCGATCCCAAATGCAAGCGTGCGCGCAAGCGCGGCGGTGCGCTCGGCGGGCTGATCGGTGGCGTTGCGGGCAGTGCGGCGGGGCTGAAAGGTATCGGCACCGCGGTGTCGGGGCTGTTCGGCGCGGTGCTCGTCGCCGAGATTGCGTGCCAACTCGACGAAAAGGAACAGAAGGTCGCGGCCGAAGCGACCGTTGCTGTCACCAAAAAGGAAGAGGTCGGCGCCACCGCAAAATGGACCAGCCCGACGCGCGAAGGGGTTGCGGGGTCATCGACGATCACCGCGCTCAACACTGAACCCAATGGCAGCAAATGCCTGTCGATCACCGACATCGCGATTGTCGAGGGCGAGGAAACGCGCGTGGCAAAGCGGATGTGCCGACAGAAACCCGGCGAACCGTACAGCATCATGGCCTGACGGCGGCGTTGCGTTTGCGCGGCGAGAGGGTTAGCGCAGACGCGATGGACGTCTCCGACCTGCGTATCGCCCTGTTCAGCGGCAATTATAACATGACCACCGATGGCGCGAACAAGGCGCTGAACCGCCTTGTCGGCTATCTGCTGGCGCACGGCGCCTCGGTGCGCGTCTATTCACCCACCGTTGCCAACCCCGATTTCGAGCCGACCGGCGATCTGGTTAGCGTGCCGTCGTTCGCGATTCCTGGCCGCAGCGAATATCGCATCCCGGTGACCTTTTCATCGCGGGTGCGACAGGACATTGCCGCCTTCGCGCCAAACGTTCTCCATATTTCCAGCCCCGATCGCGTCTCGCGGCAGGCGGCGGCGTGGGCGCGGCGCCGCCGCCTGCCGGTCGCCTGCTCGGTCCACACGCGCTTCGAGACGTATTTCCGATACTATAATCTGTCGTTCCTCGAACCCATAGTCGTCGCGTGGCTGCGCAAGCTGTACCGGAAGTGCGACGCGCTGATCGCGCCGTCGGAAAGCTTCGCGCAGGTGCTGCGCGACCAGCGGATGAATTATGACATCGGCATCTGGACCCGCGGCGTCGAGCAGGGGATTTTTAACCCCGCCCGCCGCGACATGGCATGGCGCCGTTCGCTTGGCATCGAGGACGATGTTCCCGCTATCGCCTTCCTAGGTCGGCTGGTGATGGAAAAGGGGCTCGACGTTTTTGCCGATGCGATCGACGTGCTCCAGCGGCGCGGCGTGCCGCACAAGGTGGTCGTGATCGGCGAAGGACCGGCGGGCGAATGGTTCGAATCGCGCCTGCCGAACGCCAGCTTCATCGGGTTTCAGGGCGGTGAGGATCTCGCGCATGCGCTGGCGTCGTGCGACATTTTCTTCAATCCGTCGGTGACCGAAACCTTTGGCAATGTGACGCTCGAGGCAATGGCGTGCGGGCTTCCCGTTGTCGCCGCGCGCGCCACCGGCAGCGCCAGTATCGTCAAGCACGGCCGGACGGGCTATCTCGTGTCGCCCGGTTCGATCACCGGCTTTGCCGATCATCTGCAACGCTATTGCCGCGACATTCCGCTTCGCGCCGACCATGGCGCCGCGGCGGTGCTTGAAAGCGGCGCCTATCAATGGGACGCGATCAATCAGGCGGTCGCCGACACCTATCTGCGCCTGATCCGTCAGAAACAGCGGCGCGGGGGCTGAGCGGCGGATGGCCGGGGACTTGTTCGGCGGCGACGCACCGGCCCAGCGTGAAGGCGCCGTCACTGGCCCGGTGCCCCTCGCCGAGCGGCTCCGGCCGCGCACGCTGGCCGATGTTGTCGGGCAGGAGCATCTGACCGGACCCGAAGGCACGATCGGGCGCATGGTCGCGGCCGGGCAATTGTCGTCGATCATCTTGTGGGGACCGCCGGGCACCGGGAAAACGACGATCGCGCGGCTGCTGGCCGAAGCGGTGGGGATGCGTTTCTCGGCGCTGTCGGCGGTGTTTTCGGGCGTAGCGGATTTGCGGACGGCGTTTGCCGATGCCGAAAAAATGGCCGCGGCGGGAAAGCGGACCTTGCTGTTCGTCGACGAGATCCACCGTTTCAATCGCGCCCAGCAGGACGGTTTTTTGCCCTATGTCGAGCGCGGCACGGTGGTGCTGGTCGGCGCGACGACCGAGAATCCCAGCTTTGCGTTGAACGCGGCGCTGCTGTCGCGCGCGCAGGTGTTGGTATTGAACCGGCTCGGCGAGGAGGCGCTGACGCAGCTGGTCGCGCGCGCTGAGGCCGACATCGGACGCCGCCTGCCGGTCACCGACGATGCCCGGGCGGCGCTGGTCACGAGCGCCGATGGCGACGGGCGTTTCCTGCTCAACCAGGTCGAGACGTTGTTCGCCGCGGTGATCCCCGATCCGCTCGATCCAGCCGAGCTCGCGCAGTTTCTGCACCGCCGGATGCCGGTGTATGACAAGGACCGTGACGGCCACTACAATCTGATTTCGGCGCTGCACAAGGCGCTGCGCGGATCCGATCCGCAGGCGTCACTCTATTATATGGCGCGGATGCTCGTCGCGGGCGAGGAGCCGCTCTATGTGCTGCGGCGGCTGGTGCGTTTTGCGAGTGAGGACGTCGGCCTCGCTGATCCGCAGGCACTTGTCCAATGTCTCGCAGCCAAGGATGCCTATCAGTTTCTTGGCTCACCCGAGGGCGAACTCGCGATCGTGCAAGCGTGCCTCTATCTCGCCACCGCGCCCAAATCCAACGCCGCTTATGCGGCCCAGAAAGCCGCCTTTGCATCGGCGCGCGACACCGGATCGCTCGCGCCGCCCGCGAATATCCTCAACGCCCCGACCAAGCTGATGAAGGATCTGGGGTATGGCGCAGGCTATGCCTATGACCATGACGCGCCCGATGGTTTTTCGGGCGCCGATTATTGGCCCGAGGGGATGGGGGCGCAGACCTATTACCAGCCAACCGATCGTGGGTTCGAAAAGCGGATCGCGGAGCGCATCGCTTGGTGGGAAGATCAACGCCGGACACGAGGTGGCGAATGATGGAGTTGCGTAAGCGGCACGTGCCGATGCTGGGCCGATTGGCGGTAGCTATCGCGCTTGGGATGACGGCGATGCCCGCGCTGGCAGCCGATGCCAATGCCGACCTCAACCGCGCCTGGGCGGCGGGCTATCGCGCAGCGCTGACCTGCTCATCGCTGTGGAACGGCGCGGGCAAATCGCTCGACGCGATCGAACGCGACGAGCTCACCGGCATTTATCCCGAAATCGAGGCGGATGTCCGCGCGCTGAAAGCCGATATCGATGGCGCGGCGAAACGTGTCAGCGTGTCATACCGCGACGATATGCCGCCGCGCGTCGCGCAATGGACCGGTGGCGAGGGCTGCGTCACATTGCCGATCGGGGCTTTGTCGTCACCGGTCGGTGACACCGCGCCGCACCCGAACCTGGATGCCCAACCATGGCCGATGGGCGACAAGGGCGCGCGCTGGCCGACCGCAAGGGGACTTAACAAGTTCCAGCTGGCGACGATGGCGATCGAAGGCTTCGGCGGGCGCACCAGTTCGCTGCTGATCGTCAAGGACGGCCGGATTTCGGTCGAAAGCTATTGGGGCGACCATGGCATGCACACCGCGCAGCGCACTTTCTCGATCGCCAAGTCGATGGCGGCGACGCTGATCGGGTATGCGGCGCATCGCGGTCAGATCGACGTGAAGGCGCCGGCGGCGATCGCTGAATGGCAGCACCCCGGCGATCCGCGCGCTGCGATCACCACCGAACAGTTGATGCGAATGGCGAGCGGGCTGACCAGCGACACGGCGGGCAATCGCACTGACGCGATCTATATGGGCGGCGCGTCGGTGCGCCAGTGGACGGTGCAATGGCCGCTACTGAACCCGTCGGGCACGCGCTATCGCTACGCCAATAACGACACACTGCTGGCGGTGTTGTCGTTGAAGGCGGCACAGAAAAAATCGGGTGCGCCGCTCAATCCAGCCGCCTTCTTCGACCGGATCGGCATGACGCGCACCTTTGTCGAACATGACAAGGACGGCGACTATATCCTGTCGAGCCAAGTGTGGACCACCGCACGCGACCTCGCTCGGCTCGGGCTGCTCTACCAAAATAACGGTTTATGGGACGGGCAGCGGCTGTTGCCCGCTGACTGGCGCAGCTTTGTGACCACCCCGAGCGGGCCGCAGCCGGCGGGGATGTTCGGCTATGGTGCGGGCTTCTGGCTGCTCAACAAGTCCGACGGCATTCCTGCCGATGCGTTCGGCGCCTTCGGCAATCGCGGCCAATATCTGATCGTCATCCCGTCGCGCCAATTGGTGATTGTGCGACAAGGCTATGACGACGACAAAAACCGGCTCGACATCGCGGCGCTGGTCACGGCGATCGTCGCTGCTGACGATCCACGCTGAATTCTATTCGAACGGCGGATAGCGCTCGAACGCGGGCAGGCTGCCCAGATTTTCCATCCAGCCGATCCGCTCGGCGGTCTGGATCTGCACCTGCGCGGGGATTAGGTTGGGATCGTCGAGAGTCGCCGACTGGACGTCGATCTGACCCGGAAAAATCGCTTCGCTGGTATAGAAAAGCCCGGTGCCACATTCGCCGCAGAAATGACGCCGGCCATGTTCCGACGACGCATAGATTTTGGGCGTACCAGTGATTTCGATCTCGTCCTGCCCGACCAGCGCCCACCCCACCATCGGCGCCCCGGCGTGGCGGCGACAATCGCTGCAATGGCACAGCGCATGATGCTGCACAGCGGTCGTCATCGAATAGCGGATAGCGCCGCAATGGCATTGGCCGGTGGCGCGGAGGCTCGAATCGCTCATCTTTGTTCTCCCTATCCCAGTCAGAAGAACATAACATAAACATGGTCGCGAACGCAATGACCGCGCGGCAATCGCTAACCGGCGCACCCTCCCAATAAACAAAGCGCCGCGGTGAATCCGCCTTGGCTGTCGGCACGACGCCATATATTTCAAGTTAACGTCGAATTATCCATAATAGGGCATGACGCCCCGATGATGTTGAAGGCACTTTGCGGTTTGACGGCGCAACGACTGGTTGTTGTGGCGGCGACCGCCTTTTTGCTTGCCGGGCTGTTAAGCCCGGACGTGAATCTCAGCCTCTTTTTCCTTCATCGGCAGGATCGGTGGCTTCTTCTTCTCGGCGTGCTGTTGCTCATTATATGCATTGGGCATTTACCTGCGCGCAAGCGTGCTCTCGCCGCGAATTGGCGACTGGCGTTGGCGCTTGGAACCTTGATGGCGATCGCTGCCTTTGCGGGCCATCATCTCATTTTGTTGGGCCATGACCTGAGCCGCGACGAGCAAATGGCGACCTTCGACGCGCAAGTTTTCGCACAGGGGCAACTTGTCGCGCCGCTGACCGGTCTTTGGCGCGACCATGTCGATGCACTCAATACGATGTTCATGCATCCGACCAGCGAAACCGCAGGCTGGGTTTCGGCCTACCTGCCTTTGAATGCCGCAATGCGGGCGTTGTTCGCTCTGATCGGTGATAGTGCTTTGACCGGACCAGCGATGCTGCTGCTGGGGGCCGGTGCATTGTGGGGATGCGCGAGGCGCATATGGCCCGCCGATCGTGAGGCGGCGGTCGTCGCTCTTTTGCTGTATGTTGGCTCTGGGCAAATTTTGTTCAACGGCATGACGGCCTATGCCATGCCAGCCCATCTTGCCTTGAATCTTTGTTGGTTGTGGCTTTTCCTGCACAAGACGATGCGGGCTGATTTGGCGGCACTGGCGGTTGGCTTCGCCGCGGTGGGGCTGCATCAACCGATCATGCATCCGATGTTTGCTGCGCCAATCCTGTTTCTGCTAGTTCAAGAACGCGACTGGCGCCGCGCGACCCTTTATTTTCTGGGATACGCCGCCATCGGTGCATTCTGGGCATGGTGGCCAAATGCAATTTGGGCGCTGGTTGAAGCTGATTCCGGTGCACCCAAGGAACAGGGTATCGACTATATAAGTCGACTAATCTTGACGGTGATGAAAGGTGACGAACTGCGTTTTGCCAATATGTTTGCTAATATCTTTCGGTTTTTCGCTTGGCAGCACCTACTGCTTCTGCCGCTCCTAGCACTCGGGCTCGCGATCACGCGTCAAAGCCGTCTTGCCGCCGCATTGGCAGCAGGGATCTTGCTGACGATAACCGTTATGCTCGTCATTTTACCCTATCAAGGACACGGCTTCGGATATCGCTACCTGCACGGGCTGATCGGCAACTTCATCCTGCTTGCGGTTTATGGCTGGACGACGCTGGGCGAGGCACAGGCGCATTGGCGGCCTCTGCTGCTGCGCACAACTGCGGCTGGACTGGTGATCATCTTGCCCTTGCAGGCTTGGATGGCGCACGCCTTTTATGCGCCGTTTGCGCAGGCGTCGAATCACCTTTCTGCGATCGACGCCGATTATGTCGTGATAGGCGAAGGTGACGCACCCTTTGTCGTCGATCTGGTCATCAACCCTCCAACGCTCGACGCACGCCCGATACGTTTGATACGCGGCGAGATCGATGCCGAGCTGGCGCAGGCGCTTTGCGCAAGGCGCCCCGCAGTGCGGATAGCAATCGTGGGCGATGAGATATTGGAGCCGATTCGAGCTTATTTCGTCTCGAAAGACGGGAGCGTAGTGCGCGGAAATGGCCGTCGCGCCAATCAGGCGGTCGCGACACTGCTCCGCCAAGCTGGGTGTCGAACAACGATAATCGGGTAAGTCAGCGAAAGCCTTCAATCAGAGCGCAAGCCATTCGGCGCCAATCGTAGTTCTCTGCAGCATAACGCGCCATGGCTGCGGTATCTGGCGGCGATGCGGTAAGCGTATCGATTGCGGCCGCACAGCGTGCCGCAGAGCCGTGAGCATCGGTGAGGTCGATCTCGATCCCGGTCAGCCATTGGCCGGCTGCGGGATCGGCTTTGGCGCTGCCATCGCCGCAAATTACGGAAAGCCCACAAGCCATCGCTTCCTGGACGACAAGCGGATATCCCTCGCCGACGCTTGGTAGCAGCAGCATGTCGGCGGCGCGATACAGGTCGGCGATGAAGGTCTGCGGTTTCTGCCCGAGTATATGCACGTTCTCCAAGCCCCAATCGCGCGGATCGATAGGCCCTTGGCCTACCAGAGCAAAATGCACGTCGGGGCGCCGTTGGGCCAGGCGCTTAAGTACCCGTAGGCCCTTTTTCTCGACGAAGCGGCCCACGAAGACCGCTAGCAGCGTGTTGGTTGGCAAATTCGATCGTGCGCGTATCGCGTGTCGGGTTGATTGCTGGCGTGCGTTGAACACTGACTGGTCGATGCCGTTGAACACGAGCAGCGAGTGGCGGCGGGGTGGGATTCCCAACAGGTCGTCGCGCACCGTCGCACTAATGAAGGCGAGCCGGTCGGCGGCGGCGACCATCGGGCGCGTGATGAGGAAATTGGCGAGCTGCAAAATGACATTCAATAGCGCGCTGGAAAATGGGATGACGCCGATATGCTGCACCATGACTGTCCGCTTTTTCGCGGCTTTGGCAAAGATCATCGCGAGGATCGACGTCACATATAGCGCGTCATGAATAACAACGGCGTCGGCGTGGCGGACCGCCTGCCACAACCGCATTATGGAGCGTGGGCCGGGGATGGGCATGGGCAACCCGGATAGCCTTTCGGTCGGGTTGGCGCAGCGTAAACCGACTAAAGTTTCCGGGCCTTCGGGCAATCCGTCGGCGTCGCTCGCGGCCCATACAACCTGATGCCCCGCCGCGATGAACTCGCGATTCAGATGCGCCGCGACGCGCTCCAGCCCGCCGCCGTGGGAATCGTAAAAGTTGCTGACGGACAGGATTCGCATCGATGAGCGGCTTTGATCTTGTTAGGCGGGTTCGAAGCGCATCGTCGTTTCGAGCCGGTTGGGAAAGGCGAGGCCTGCAAGGCCTGAGCGATACTTCCTGCGGCTGGCTACGGCGCTGATCTGATATCCTGCCGCGCGTGCCAGCTCCTCCCAATCGCTGGGTGAGAGATAGTTTGCTCTGACCATGCCGCCAAATGGAATGTTACCCCAAGCGTCGAGGGCCGTCAGTCGCACGTCATCGACGAAGCCGGTGGTCAGATGGTCCTTGATATAGACCGGTCCAGCAACAGCACGTCGGATTTCACGCATGAGATCAGCGCGTGCGCCGGGCGGCACATGGTGGAGCACGTTGTTGAGTGTGGCCGCATCATAGGCTCCATCATCGCAGGGAATGGCGCGCCCATCATATTGCCGCGTCGGCACCCTTAGCGTTGGGCAGAAGCGGTCAACCAGGTCTATCGCCTCGACCGATGCGACAGGAAATAGATCGGCAATGGCCTGCGCGATTACCCCGGTGCCGCCACCCACATCGAGCAACCGCTGAGGGCGATCCTGCCAGATTTCGAGCAGGCTATCGAGCATTTCGGCCTGATAGTGCGGCACCTTTACTGCGAACACGGGAAGATGCTCGGCTAGGATGGCCTGCAGTTGGCGTGGGTCAATAGTCATGGATGCAGTTGCCATATCAGATCATCCGAGTTGATTTTGAGCGGATCGCCCAGCGGCTCAATAAGAAATTGACTGCGATCATACAAATGGTCGCAATCGGCGAGGCCCAGACCATCGCAAGACCGGCAAGATCGTGCCATACCCATATTACGATGAAAACGAGCGGTATGTTCGCTGCCATCGCGATGGCATAGCGCTGGAAACGGAGCAATGAGATAGGTTCACCGAACGTAGCGCGGCTGTGCAATATATAGCCCGTGACCGCTGACAGGCAGAAGGAAACGAGAATCGACCCCCAAAAGGGCCAGCCGAGTCTGTCGCCGCCGATCATCACGACATTGTGAAGCGCCAGACAAATGGCTGACACCGCACCATAAATGAGGGCGGGTCGGGCAATCACGCCTTGCACCGTGCGCGGACAAAATAGACACATGCATCATTTTGACGGATAGCCGCGGGGGTTAATTTGTCCTCGACCAACGCACGCAGGTTCATCACCATCGTAAGGGCGTTCGCCGCTGCAGCGCCAAGCATCGGAATTTTGCGCAGGAAATAGGCGAAGCCCGTCATGCGAATTAGGGTTGTAGTTGCGAGAGGGCCGACAAGGGCGATATTTTCCTCAACGGTGAAGCCGTGAGCATCGAGTTCCGCGACGAGTCCCGGTCCCGTCCAGCGTCGGTGGTCTTCGGGATGTGGATGATAGAGCCAACTGCCGTGGGTCGAAAGATACAGGATGCCATCCCGATGAAGCAGGCGGCGGATTTCTTTGAAATAGGCATCAAGATCGCGCACATGTTCAAGGACCTGCACAGACAACACAGCGTCGAACGATTGCGCGTCGAGTGGTATACGACCGTCCGAGCCAATCCGCACATCACCGCCGTCGTCGATGTCCGCTCCCACGTATCGGATTGCCTGCCGTTCCAAAGCCGCGCGGTAAGGCATGTCGCCGCAGCCAAGATCGATCAACTTTGCGTGGGCAGGACTGTGAGTACCGATTTTCTGAAGGATAAGTGACCCGAGCGGACGCAAAACCAGCCAATCGGTGTCCCAGACGCGAGGCTTGCTGCGGCTTTCTCTCATCGACTGTCCCCATATTCAGCTGCAAAACGGACATGAACCCCAGGGACATCAAGATAACGCAGCAGCTTCGCTTCCTTGCGACCGCGGGTCACGGTGTCGAGAATGAGCCCACAGAAAAGATTTAAGAACGCAAGGATCATCGTTCCCGTCGCCAAAACAGCCATCGGTAGTCGCGGAACCGTTCCGCTGTGCGTATATTCGAGGATGACGGGGTAGCCGAACAGGAGAGACATGCAGAACAGCGCGAGGGCGATTGAACTGAACAAGGCAAAGGGACGTTCCTGTTTCAACAGCATACCGATGGTCCAGAGGATGCGAAATCCGTCCGATATCGTTTGCAGCTTGCTTTCCGATCCCTCGACGCGGTCCTTGAAGCGTGTCGGCACCTCGCTGGTCGGCATACCGAGTTGTAGCGCATGGATCGTCAATTCGGTTTCGATTTCAAAGCCCTGCGACATCGGCGGGAAGGATTTCACGAACCGTCGCGAAAAGACACGATAGCCGCTGAGCATATCGCTGAAGCCGCCACCGAACATGGTGCGCACGAGCGAGGTCAGCATCCAGTTGCCGAACCGATGGGCGGGGCGATAGGCGGTGCCGCTGACATCGGTTCGTGTGCCCACGATCATGTCGAGGCCGTCGTCGATAAGCCGTTTGATCAATACCGGCGCTGCTTCCGCATCATAGGTCTCGTCGGCGTCGCACATGATATAGATGTCAGCGTCAATGTCGGCAAACATGCGGCGAACTACAAAGCCCTTGCCCTGGCGCATTTCGCGGCGGACGATCGCCCCGGCATCTCGCGCGACGGCGGCTGAATTGTCCTTGCTATTGTTGTCGTAAACATAGATTTTGGCGTCGGGGAGCATTTCGCGAAAACGCTCTATTACCTTGGCGATGACCAAGCCCTCATTGTAGCACGGCAGAAGCACCGCGATGGTCACAGCGGTGGCGTCGTTCTGGAAAAGGTGCGCAGTCTCAAACTGCCCCACGCGCATGTACATAGATCCGGAAACCCCCACGAAACCTTGTCAATTTCTTTCGGGAAGCTAGTCGAAACTAGTTAACAACTGTTTAGGGTCCGCGCCAAGCCATCGGAAAATTGGAGGCCAGTCGCGCGGGAGATACCTGCTTGCAAACCCGCTCACGAACGTGGCCATTCAGTCGCCCAAATCAACCTGATGCGCCTCGGCCCAAGCCTGATACTGCCCGCGCGGGTTGGAGGATGGTTGGGCCAGGATGTTCGGCATGTCTGTCCGCAGCGCGGCAAGATCGAGCGAGCGGATCATGGCTTTGACCGGGCCGACCCCGGCAGGGGTAATCGACAGCCGTTCGATGCCGACGCCGAGCAGCGCCATAGCTTCTAAAGGCCGTCCGCCCATCTCGCCGCATACGCCCAGTGCGACTTTCGATCCCGACACGGTGCGCACAACGCGCGCCAGATAACGCATGACGATTGGCGACAACCAGTCATAGCGTTCGGCGAGGCGCGGGTGGGCGCGGTCGGCGGCGAACAGGAATTGGGTGAGGTCGTTGGTGCCGACCGATAGAAAATCCAGATGCGGCAGCATCAGGTCGAGCGTCTCAATCAGCCCCGGCACTTCGAGCATCGCGCCATAGCGGATCGCGATCGGTAGCTTCTTGTTATGCTTCGCCAGCCATGCTCGCTGCCCGACGAACAGGTCGCGCGCGGCCTCATATTCCCAGGGTTCGGACACCATTGGGAACATGACGTTGAGCGTGCGCCCCGCTGCCGCTTCCATCAGTGCGCGCGCCTGAACCTTGAGCAGTCCTTCGCGTTCGAGCGCAAGGCGCAACGCGCGCCAGCCCATCGCGGGATTTTCTTCCTGCGCGCTGCCCTCGACATTCATGTACGGCAGCGCCTTGTCGCCGCCAATATCGACAGTGCGAAAGATCACCGGCCGGTCACCCGCCGCGTCGAGCACGTCGCGATAGAGGCGTTGCTGGCGGTCGCGCGACGGCAGCGTCGCCGACACCAGAAACTGGAACTCGGTACGGAACAGCCCGATCCCACGCGCGCCGGTCAGGTCGAGCGCGGCGACATCTTCGCGCAGGCCCGCGTTGATCATCAGCTCGATCGGCACGCCATCCTTGGTGACCGCGGGCAGGTCGCGCAGCGAGGCGAGGTTGGCGCGGCGTTTCTGCGAGATCACCAGCTTGGCGTCAAATGCGTCCTGCACCGCCTGCGTCGGTCGGACATGCAGCGCGCCCGCCGCGGCGTCGAGCAGCAACAAATCGCCTTCGCGGATCGAGGCGCGGACTTCGCTGACGCGGCCGATCACCGGTACCCCCATCGCGCGCGCGACGATGATGACGTGCGCGGTGAGCGAGCCTTCCTCGAGCACAACGCCCTTCAGGCGGCGGCGGTCATATTCGAGCAGTTCGGCGGGGCCGAGGTTGCGCGCGATCAGGATCGAATCCTGGCGCAGGCCCATCTGCGCCGCGGTGCCCATCTGCCCCGACACAATGCGGATCAGCCGGTTCGACAGGTCCTCCAAATCGTGCATGCGGTCGCGCAGCAAGGCGTCGTCGATCTGGCGCATCCGCATCCGGGTGCGCTGCTGGACCCGCTCGATCGCGGCCTCGGCGGTCAGCCCGCTGTCGATCGCCTCGTTAATTCGCCGCGACCAGCCTTCGTCATAGGCGAACATCTTGTACGTCTGGATGACTTCATCATGTTCGCCGCCGACGCCGAAATCGGCCTGGCTCGCCATGCGGTCGATCTGTTCGCGCATCTTGTCGAAAGCCGCATAAACACGGTGTCGCTCGGCCTCGGTATCTTCGGCGACGGTATGTTCGATGGTGATGCGGGGTTGATGGAACACCGCGACCCCGGCGCCCATGCCGTCGACCAGTTTCTGCCCGTTCAGGCGCTGCGCCGACTGGTCGGCCGCGGCGGCATCGGTGCGTGCGGCGGTGTCGACGAGGTCGGCGTTGGTGATCAGTTCGGACAACACCATCGCGACAGTCTGCAGCGTCTCGATCTCGATGTCGGCGTACCGGCGCGGGTCGGCGTGCTGGACGCACAGGACACCGACCGCGCGTTCGCGGCGAATGATCGGTACCCCTGCAAAGCTGTGGAACAATTCCTCACCGGTTTCGGGGCGATAGGAAAAGTCGGGATGCGACGCGGCTTCGTCGAGGTTCAGCGTTTCGATCTGATCGGCGATCATGCCGACCAGCCCTTCGCCAAGCCCCAGACGGGTGACGTGCACAGCCTCCTGCTTCAGCCCGCGTGTCGCATAAAGCTCAAGCGCACCGTCGCGCAGCAAATAGATCGAACAGACCTCGCTATCGAGGCATTCGCCGATGATCCCGACGACCTGGTTGAGCTTGCCCTGTGCGTTTGCGCGCGATGCCATGACCTCGTGGAGCCGGGTCAAAATGGTCCGCGCCGACTGGGCGGCCGAAGAGGGCGGAGGCGGGGCGTTGGTCATTCGCCCCTGCTAACAGATGGATGCGCCGAGCGCCATGACCCCCGCGCGCCGACGCGGCCAAACTATTCTTCGCCCGCGCCAAGCCGACGTCAGTTGGTCCCGACCGGCGCGGTCGGCCCCTGCGCTGCACCCGGCGGCGTAGCGGTTGTCGTTGTTGGGCCGAAGGGCGCGAGGGGTGCGGGGGCGCTCATGATCGCCGGCGGCGGTGCATATTTGGCGTCCCATGCAACGACATCATACTGATACCGGGCGTAGGCCTCGTAAAAATCGTGAAAGGGCTGATCAAGCCGAGCGAGATGCGCGGGCGCTTGTTCGATGACCTGCGCAGTCGGCGTCGCGGAGACCAGCTGCGCAATTTCATTGGCACGAGCGCAGAAGGCGCGCTGGGCGGGAGGCTGCGCGAAATAGTTGAACAACTGCGTCGACAGCTTGTCACGCGCGGCGGTGCCGTTGGTCTTGGTGTCCTTGCCCAGCTGGGTGATCACATTTTTCTCGGTCGAGCGGATCACCTTGCCATGCGCCTTGATGATGTTGTTGTACGCCGACACTAGCGACGTTTCTTCCAGCCCGCGGCAACCGATGGCTGCGACGTTCAACCCGATCTTGAGCTGCCAAAAGGCGCGATCGCCGGTGACATTGCTGTTGGCGGTGACAAAGCGGCCGTCGATCCCGCGTCCGGGCAGGATCTGCGTCACGGCGGCATTGCCCGGCGGCAGCGGCCGCGGCGGCACCACGATCACCACCGGCGGCGGTGGCGGCGGGGGGGGCGGTGGCGGCGGCGCCTTGGTACAAGCGGCAACGCTCGCCAGCAGTCCGGCCACGATGATCTTGCGCGACAAATTCATGATCTTCTCCCCAGCCGCAATATCATGCGGCATCAACCCCGAGCGTGCAATGCGGCGTCGGCCTGTTGCACCAAAGTTGCGATAATATCGGCAACGCTCTCTTCTTCGGATACCATACCGACAGATTGCCCTGCCATTAACGAACCATTTTCGACGTCGCCGTCGATGACCGCGCGGCGCAGCGCACCGGCCCAATAATGTTCGATTTCCAGCTGCGCTTCCATCATGTCGACCTCACCCTTGTCGAGCTTGTTGGCGACTTCGCGCTGCTTGGCAGTGAACGCCTCGGTCCCGGCATTTTTGAGCGCGCGGACCGGAATGACGGGCAGGCGCGGGTCGATCTGGACGCTGGCGACCGCCTCGCGCGCCGAGGCGCGCATAAATGCCTTTTTGAAATTGGGATGCGCGATGCTTTCGGTGGCGCAGACAAAGCGGGTGCCGAGCTGGACGCCCGACGCGCCCATTTCCAGATAGGCGGCGATCGCTTCGCCGCGACCGATGCCCCCAGCAACAAACACCGGCACTTCGTCCGCCAGCGTCGGCAGGATTTCCTGCGCCAGCACGCTGGTCGATACCGGGCCGATATGGCCGCCAGCCTCCATCCCCTCGATCACCAGCGCATCGACGCCCGAACGCACGAGCTTCTTGCCCATTGCCAACGTCGGCGCAAAACAGATGACCTTGGCGCCTGATGCCTTGATCGCCTCTAAGCTGCCCTTGGGCGGCAGCCCGCCCGCGAGCACGACATGGCCGACGCCATGATTGGTGCAGACATCGATCAGCTCGAACAACTGCGGGTGCATGGTGATCAGGTTGACCCCGAACGGCTTGGTCGCCAGCGCCTTGGTCGCGGCGATTTCGGCATCGAGCAGCGCAGGCGTCATCGCGCCGCACGCGATCACCCCGAAACCGCCCGCGTTGCTGATCGCGCTAACCAGATGGCGTTCGGAGACCCAGCTCATCGCGCCGCACAATATGGCGTAGTCGCTGCCGAGCAATTCGGTCCCGCGCGCCATCAATTCGTTCATTTTGCTCATTGAGGCTGCCTTTGCCAGCAGTGGGACTCGCGCGCAATCCCTTGCGGTCTCGGGGTCAGCAGCCCGTCGCAAGCTGGAATCCATTTGGCGCGACAACCGAACCTTTCGGCGCAGAAAGCAAATCAATGATTGTCAACTAATTCACTTGGCATATGCTTGTGCGACGAATCCATCAGGGAAAGGAATTACCATGAGCACTGTCGAGGAGACCGCCAAAGACGGTTTCGAACAGCTGCCCCGCGCCATTCAGACGGTGCTGGAGGCGCTCGACAAGCTGAAGTTCGGGGCGATCCAGCTGACCGTCCACGAAGGACGGCTGGTGCAGGTCGATGTGACCGAACGGCACCGCTACCCCAACTGATTTCAACCGCTCCCAAGAGGGACTTTCCTCTCAACTGCCACAGACCGGACGACCGGATGGGGTGACTTTCTTTGCAACAGGAACCGACCCATGACCGCAAAATACCCGTCCGTTTGCCGCCGCCGCGTGCCGGCATCATCGCTAACCCTTTCGCTCCTTCTCGCACTCGGCGCCACGCCTGCTGCGGCAGCGGACCTATCAGCAGCCACGGCGGACGAGGGCGTCGCCGCTGCCGCGACCGCCGCGACCGCTTCGGCGGCCACCGCGGCGCAGGTCGATGACGACGTCAGCCGCGGCGACATCATCATCGTCACCGCGCGCCGCCGTCAGGAAACCGCGCAAGAAGTGCCGGTCGCGATCTCGGTCATCCGCGGGGATTCGATCGAGGCGACGGGCAACTTCAACGTCGTAAAGTTGCAGCAGATCGCTCCGACGCTTCAAGTTTATACCACCAACCCGCGCAACACCTCGGTCAACATCCGCGGCCTCGGGGTGCCTTACGGCCTGACCAGCGACGGCTTTGAGCAGGGCGTCGGCATTTATGTCGACGACGTCTATAATTCGCGCGTCGCCGCCGCGACCTTCGACTTCCTCGATGTCGACCAGGTCGAGGTTCTGCGCGGGCCGCAGGGGACGCTGTACGGCAAAAACACCACTGCGGGCGCGATCAGCATCACGACCAACCAGCCGACGTTCGATTTCGAAGGCCGGGCCGAGCTCAGCGTCGGCAATCTCAATTTTCGGCAGGCGAAGGCGGCGATCTCCGGCCCATTGTCTGAAACCATCGCCGCGCGCCTCGCCATCGCCGCGACCAGTCGGCGCGGCACGCTGTTCAATGTCACGAGCGACCGCTGGATCAACGAACAGGACAATCTGGGTCTTCGCGGCCAGTTGTTGTTCAAACCCAGTGAGGACCTCAGCATCACGCTGTCGGGTGACTACAGCAAGCAGGATCCAGAGGGCTATGGCACGGCCTTTGTCCGCGTGGGCAGGACGCAGCGCGCGCTCAATCGCCAATATGATGCGCTGATCGCGGCGCTCAACACCGCCAATCCCGGGCGGAACTTCGCCGTGCCCAGCCGCAACGTCTATGACCGCCTGACGGACATCGACGCCAGCCTGAACGCGGGCAACAAGATCGGCGGCGTGTCGGCGAAGGTGAAGTGGGACGTCGGTCCCGGCACCTTCACTTCGATCACCGCTTGGCGCTTCTGGGACTGGAAGCCCGAAAACGACCGCGACTTCACCGGCGCGTCAATCGTCTCCAAATCGCAGAACCCGTCGCAGCAGGACCAGTATAGCCAAGAATTTCGCTATAATTATTCGGGGGACAAGCTCGACTTCGTCGTCGGCCTGTTCGGCTTCAAACAGCGGATCGACACCCAAGGCACCGAACAGCAAGGTCCGAACGCGAGCCTGTGGAGCCTCACCGCGGCGCAGGGCGCAAACAACCCGGCCACGCTCAACGGGTTGACCGCAAGCAACACGCAGTTCCTCAAAAGCACCAGCGCGGCGCTCTATGGCCAGCTCAGCTATAAATTGACGCCCGAGCTGACCATTCAGCCGGGTATCCGCGTCAATTACGACAAGAAGGACGGCTTCTACCAGCGCGTGGTGACCAACGGCGCTGGGCAGGTCATCAGCTGCGCGCCGCCGCTGGCCGCGAACAGTGCGCTGGCGGCGCAGTGCGGTGTCTATCAGCCGCAGAGCACGTCGCCGTCGGTCAGCGACTGGAATTTCAGCTACGACCTCAATGTGAACTATAAGGTCACGCCGGACATTCTGGCCTATGCGACCTATGCCAAGAGCTTCAAGACGGTCGGCATCAACCAGAACGGCCTGCCGCTCAACAGCGCCACCAACCTGCCCGATCTGTCCGCGAGCACGGTGAAGCCCGAAGCGGTGAACCATTTCGAAGTCGGTCTCAAAACGTCATTCTGGAACCGCCGGGCGACGTTTAACCTCGCTGCCTTCCGCACCGAGATCAAGGATTTCCAGGCGACGGTCAACGGCGGCCAGTTCGGCACGGTCCGCGGTTATCTCGCCAATGCCGAGAAGGTCGTCTCGCAAGGCGTCGAAGCAGACTTCAAGATCCGCACCAGCGACCGGTTCACGGCCTATGCCAACGGCGCCTATACTGACGCCAAATATAAGAAGTTCACCAACGCGCCGTGCCCACCGGAGCTGTCAGGCGGCACGCTTCAGCCGATTGGCGCCGCACCCGATTATTCGCAGCCCGGGGTGCCCGGCGCGCTCAGCCCGCGGCAGTGTGATATTTCCGGCCAGGATCTCCCCGGCGTGTCGAAATGGGCGTTTTCCTATGGCGCCGAAACGAACATCCCGGCCACGCTGCTGGCGAAGGATGGCCAAGTCTATTTGGGCGTCGACGGCAATTATCGCTCGCACTGGAATTCGAACGCATCGCCGTCGATCTACACCGATGTCAAAGGCTATGCGCTGACCAACTTCCGGGTCGGGTTCCGTGCCGATGGCTTCGACGTCTTTGGCTGGGTCCGTAACGCCTTCGACGTGAACTACATCGAGACGCTTCAGGTTGCGCCGGGCAATGTTGGCCTGATTGCCGGTCAACCGGGCGATCCGCGCACTTGGGGCGGGACGGTGAAATTCAGCTTCTGATCGGGGCGCGAGCGTCCGAAGGAAAAAGGGCCGCTCCCCGGATGTGGGGGCGGCCCATTTTCATGCGCGCTCGATCAGCGCTGCTGTTTGTCGTTACGATCGGCGTCGGGACGCTGGTCGCTTCCGGGCTGGCGGTTCTGGCCATCCTGCTGTTGCTGCTGGCGGCGCTGTTCTTTGTCGCGATCCGCCTGCGGTTTCTGTTCGTTCGGCTGGTTGGGGGTATTAGCCACTTTCCATCTCCTTTTGTCGGCGGCGTTATGCTGCCGACATCCAATCAACCCGCCGCGCCGCCGCGATGTTCCGCCCTGCCGCGCGCTTTCGTCGGGGCGTGGCGGTTCTGCGATGGACGCGATATCGTTGCGGTCAGACACGTGTCTATAATCGGACCAGTCAATCACTGAATTCAGCTTATTCGGTTAGGTCGATTGGAAGCTCCGGCCTATCCTGACTTTCCATAGCGGAAGGATGACGCCATCGACTCGTCATCCGCTGGTCATCCAGCCGCTGCACCAGTTCAAAACCATAAAAGGAGAGACTGTATGAACGACCAGACCCCCATCGACAGCGGCTGCCCGGTTCACCAGCCCGGCGGCGTGCGTTCGCTGCTTGGCCGCACCAACAAGGATTGGTGGCCCGACATGCTGGCGACCGAAGTCCTCACCCCCAATGGTCCGTCGAACCCGATGGGCGACGATTTCGACTATTCGAAGGCGTTCGCGCTGCTCGACTATGCGGCGCTCAAGGCCGACCTGACCGCGCTGATGACCGACAGCCAGCCTTGGTGGCCGGCCGACTATGGCCATTATGGTCCGTTCTTCATCCGCATGGCGTGGCACGCCGCGGGCACCTATCGCACCGCCGATGGGCGCGGCGGCGCCAACAGCGGGCAACAGCGTTTCGCGCCGCTCGACAGCTGGCCCGATAACGGCAATCTCGACAAGGCGCGCCGCCTGCTGTGGCCGATCAAGCAAAAATACGGCAACAAGATCAGCTGGGCCGATTTGTTCATCCTGACCGGCAACGTCGCGATCGAAAGCATGGGCGGACCCGTGTTCGGCTTCGGTGGCGGCCGCGCCGACGTGTTCGAGCCCGAGCGCGACATCTATTGGGGCAGCGAAGATAAGTGGGTGAACGAGGGCGTCCAGACCCGCATCGATCCCGACAAGGGGTTCGCTGAAATCGAAGGACCGCTTGCCGCGATCCAGATGGGCCTGATCTACGTCAATCCCGAAGGGCCGGGCGGAAATCCCGATCCTTTGTTGTCGGCGCGCGACATGAAGGAAACCTTCGAGCGCATGGCGATGAATCATGAGGAAACCGTTGCGCTGACCGCGGGCGGCCACACCTTCGGCAAGGCGCACGGCAATGGCGATGCCTCGCTGCTCGGCAATGCCCCGTCGGGCGGCGATCTGGCGGCGCAGGGCTTCGGCTGGGTCAGCAGCCACGAGAGCGGCGGCATCGGCCAGCATAGCGTCACCAGCGGTATCGAAGGGTCGTGGGTCAACACCCCGACCGAATGGACCGAGAATTATTTCCGCCTGTTGCTCGATTATGATTATGAGATCGTCCATTCGCCCGCCGGAGCGCAGCAGTGGCAGCCGATCAACCAGAAGCCGGAGGATATGGCCCCGGCGGCGTGGGATCCGAACGTCAAGGTTCCGACGATGATGACGACCGCCGACATGGCGCTGAAGATGGACCCGGAATTCCGCACGATCAGCGAGAAGTTCCGGACCGATCATGAAGCGTTCAAGGACGCCTTTGCGCGCGCCTGGTTCAAGCTGTGCCACCGCGACATGGGCCCCAAGGTCCGCTACCTCGGCCCCGAAGTCCCCGCCGAAGACCTGATCTGGCAGGATCCGATCCCCGCGGGCACCATGCCGTCGGACGCCGACGTCGCCGCCGTCAAGGCAGCGATTGCGGCAAGCGGCCTGACCGTCAGCCAGCTGGTCAAGACCGCCTGGGCGTCGGCGAGCACCTACCGCAAGTCCGACCATCGCGGCGGCGCCAATGGCGCGCGTGTGCGGCTGGCGCCGCAAAAGGACTGGGACGTCAACGAGCCGGCGATGCTGGCGAAGGTGATCGAAACCCTCGACGGGCTGCGTGGCAATCTGTCGATCGCCGATGCGATCGTGCTGGGCGGCGTGGTCGGCCTTGAAAAGGCGATCAAGGATGCGGGCTTCAGCGTCGCGGTGCCGTTCACCGGCGGCCGCGGCGATGCGACCGCGGAACAGACCGACGCCGAGAGCTTCGAGGTGATGGAGCCCGAGGCCGATGCGTTCCGCAACTATCTCGGCAAGAAGAAGCTGGCGATCAAGACCGAGGAAATGATGCTCGACCGTGCGTCGCTGCTCGGCCTTTCGGTGCCTGAAATGACCGTGCTGGTCGGGGGCTTGCGCGTCCTCGGCGCCAATCATGGCGAGCGTGGCCACGGCCACTTCACCAAGCGGTCGGGCCAGCTGACCAACGACTTCTTCGTCAACCTTCTCGACATGACCAATGTCTGGAAGGCCGTCGATGGATCGGACGATCAGGAGTATGTCGCCACCGACCGCAAGGGCGGCGGCGAAACCTGGCGCGCCACGCGGGCCGACCTGGTGTTCGGTTCCAATTCGGAGCTGCGCGCGGTGGCCGAAGTCTATGCCGAAACGGGGCATGAGGAAAAGTTCGTCAAGGACTTCGTCAAGGCGTGGACCAAGGTGATGAACGCCGACCGGTTCGACCTCGCCTGATCGGGACCAGCTGATCAGATGACGGGTCGCGGACCCGCCCCCGGGGACATGGGCCTGGGGGCGGGTCTTTTTTTGGCTTAAGGCCACAAAAGCCCCGCATGGGCGCATTCAAAATGTGTCCTTTGTGGCTTTAAGCGGCGCGGCATCCTCGCGTATCGCGGCGCGCACGACATCCATGTCGGGGCCACCGGTGACGTCGATTGCACCCCCGCGCAGGATGCGGACGGTGGTGACGCCATTGAGCGCGCGGTCCATCGCATAGTCGAATTGGCGGATGCGACCCATCGAGAGTGCACGGTCCCACGCTGCGGCGAAACTTTGCGCGCCTGTGCGATCGCGGAGGCGATAGGCGGAGCGGCGCCCCATGCCGACGGCTTTTGATGCCTTGCCGACCGAACCCATCGCTTCGAGTGCGCGGATGAAATTGGCCTGCGTCTCGGGCGTCCAGCCGTCGGCGCGGAGGCGCTGCTGGGGGACGGGGGTGAAAGCGAGGCAGGTGTCGGCGAGCAGCGCGGCGGGCGGGGCGGTTTGTTCCATCTGACAGTATGGAGCATGGCGAAATATTGTAGGAAAGCGTTTTTTTCGGGAGGCTGCGGGGGATGGCGGCTTTGGGTTGGGAAGCCGACGAAGCCGATCCTCCCCGGAACGGGGAGGGGGACCAGCGAAGCTGGTGGAGGGGCACCATCGGTTTCCCTCGCCGCAGAGGCAGTATTCTACGGCTCGGTTCCCGGAAAAGTGCGACGCATTCGGTCCGGCGCGGCGTAAACCGCCCGTGCCCCTCCACCACCCTTCGGGTGGTCCCCCTCCCCCCTTGGGGGAGGATCGCTTACGTCCGCAATTGGTCGATTGCGCCTGATCCGCAAGATAGCCTAAGGCCACCAACAGGGAACGAAAAGGGAAAGCAATGGCCGCGTCATTTTCAGTGGACGATCGACGCGAGCATTTTGCTTATTGCGTCCAACTGTTTGGCGGCACCACTGCATTCTCGCGGCGCCTTGGTATAGACGAGCGGGCCATCCGTCGTTTCATCAATGGCGAGCGGCCTCTTGGTGACGGGCTTCTGGAAGATACCGCAAAGGCATTGCGCCTGCTCATTGATGAAGCAACCGCGGCCGAAGCACAGATCGCGGCCACATTACGCTTTCCGCCGAGCGATCCGTCGTAGCTGAAATTGGTCGATTTCGGCCATTGCCGCCGGATCGTCAGTAAACCGCCTATCCTCCCTGTGGCGAAGCCATGGGGAGGGGGACCGTCGCCAAAGGCGATGGTGGAGGGGCGGCGACGTTGCGCCAAAGCTCCTCCGTCAGCGCTCCGCGCTGCCACCTCCCCATCGCTGCGCGACAGGGAGGATCAACCTCCGCTGCCCGTTGCGCCTCCGTTTGCTTGAGAGGTTTCACGGAACCCAATGTTAACAATGTAAATTTATCCTTGACGTCGCCGGTCGCGACGAGTCATGTTGACGACGACAACATTGATTCGCAGAAAGAGAATGCCCGATGCGAACCCTGCTCTATGCCCTCGGCCCGATGCTGTTCGACTCGCTCGGCGTCATCGTCTTTGCGTTATTGCTGGCGGTCGGGGCCGGGATCATTCCCGCAACGATCGCTGGCACCGCGGTCGCGGTCGCGGTCGTTGGTTATGAGCTGGCGCGCGGCAAAAAGGTCGCGGCGCTGCAATGGATCAGTCTGGCGTCGGTGCTTCTCGCTGCCGCGGCGACCTTGTTCACCGGCGATCCGCGTTTTGTGATGGCCAAGCCGACGATCGTGTATCTGATCGTGGGGACAGTTATGCTGCGCAAGGGCTGGCTGGGCCGCTATATCCAGCCCGAGCAACTGGCGCTGGTCGGCGACGTGATGGATCGGTTCGGTTTTATCTGGACGGCGCTGATGTTCATCAGCGCGGGGCTCAACCTCGTCGTCGCGATCTTCTTCACCGCCTGGTGGCCGCCGTTCATCGGGATATTCCCGCTGGCGTCGAAATTCGGCCTGTTCGCGGTCCACATTGCGGTGGTGCATTTCATCGGGCAGGCGCGGCTGCGCCGCCGCGCGGGCGGCGAGTTGCAACCAGCGGCGGCCGAATAACTTAGTCGGCGTCGAGCCCATAGGCGGTGTGCAGCACGCGCACCGCCAGTTCGGTTTCATCCTCGTCAATCAACACGCTGACCTTGATCTCGCTGGTCGAGATCGCCTGGATGTTGATGCCGCGATCGGCGAGCGCACGGAACATCGTGCTCGCGACCCCCGCATGGCTTTTCATACCGACCCCGACGACGCTGATCTTGGCGACCTTGTCGTCGCTGATGATGCGGTTGAAGCCGATCTTTTCCTTCGCGGCGTCGAGCAGGTCGATCGAGCGGAGCAGGTCGGTGGCGGGAACGGTGAAGGTCACGTCGGTCTCGCCCTTATCGCGGCCGACGTTCTGGATGATCATGTCGACGTTGATCCCCGCCGCGGCGAGCGGGCCGAAGATGTTGGCGACGCCGCCGGGTTTGTCGGGGACGCGGGTAACGATGATCTTCGCTTCATTCTTGTCGTGGGCGATGCCGGTGATCAGCTGCCGTTCCATCTGATGTTCCTCTATTTCCTCGTCGCTGACGATCATCGTGCCGGTGGCGGGGGCTTCGTCGCCCTCGACAAAACTCGACAGGACCTGCACACGCACGCCCTCTTTCATCGCGAGCCCGACCGAGCGCGTTTGCAGCACTTTGGCGCCGACGCTCGCGAGTTCGAGCATTTCTTCATAGGTGACATAGTCGAGCTTGCGCGCGCGCGCGACGATGCGCGGGTCGGTGGTATAGACGCCGTCGACGTCCGTGTAGATGTCGCAGCGGTCGGCCTTGAGCGCTGCTGCGACCGCCACGGCACTGGTATCCGACCCGCCGCGGCCGAGCGTCGAGACGCGGCCGTCGTCCATCAGCCCCTGAAAGCCCGGGATCACCGCGACTTCGCCGCGCGCCATCGCGGCGGCGAGCGCGCCGGTGTCGATGTCGGCGATGCGCGCGCGCGCATGCGCCTCTTCGGTGCGGATCGGCAGTTGCCAGCCGAGCCAGCTGCGCGCCGGGGTGCCCATCGCTTGCAAGGTCAGCGCGAGCAGGCCCGAGGTGATCTGTTCGCCGGCGGCGACCACGACGTCATATTCGGCGGGGTCGTAACGCGGGTTGGCTTCGCGGCAGAAATTGACCAGCCGGTCTGTCTCGCCTGCCATCGCCGAGACGACAACCGCGACTTCGTTGCCGTTGGCGACTTCGCGCGCGACGAGTTTCGCCACGGTGCGAATCCGCTCGGTGCCCGCCATCGACGTGCCCCCGAATTTCATCACGATCCGCGCCATCTCGCCCCGCTTTCAAGAAACTGGTTTCTGCCGCAACATTCGAACAATTCTGCGGCGCTCGGCTGTTAGGGAAGGGGGCGCGGGAAGGCAAGAGGAGCGCGCGCCGCAGCGGATAGAATTTCTTGCATGGGGCGAGGGGGAGTGCCACATCGCGGGGCATGAGCGCTGCCACAATCAATCCGCACGAAGCCGCCCATTTCGGGGCGCTCGCCGCCGACTGGTGGGATCCGCACGGGTCGTCGGCGATGCTGCACAAGCTGAACCCGGTGCGCCTCGCCTATATCCGCGCGCAAGTCGATGCGCATTGGCATGTGGATGCGCGCGAGCGGTTTGCGCTGGCGGGGCGGAGCGCGATCGATGTCGGGTGCGGGGCAGGATTGCTCGCCGAGCCGCTGGCACGGATGGGCGCGGCGGTGACGGGCGTGGATGCAGCGCCCGAGAATATCGCCGCGGCGCGGGCGCATGCGGCAGGGCAGGGGCTGGCTATTACCTATTTTGCGGGCGAACTCGGCGCATTGCCGCCTGCAACTTTTGACCTCGTCACCTCGATGGAGGTCGTCGAGCATGTGACCGATCCCGCCGCCTTTACCGCCGAACTCGCGGCACGGCTGGCGCCCGGTGGGTTGATGATCCTGTCGACGCCGAACCGCACGATGCTGTCTAAGCTGCTGCTTGTCGAGGCTGCCGAACGCGTCGGCGCGGTGCCGCGCGGGACGCACGATTGGGATCAGTTTCTGAAGCCCGAGGAGCTCACCAAGTTGCTCGAAGACGCCGGGCTGGAGGTCGTCGACCGCACCGGGCTGGCGCCTTCGCCTGCGAAGGGCTTTAAGCTGGGCGGCAGCGAGGTGCTCAACTATCTGGTCGCGGCCAGGTGGCCGGGCTGATCCTAGGGATCAGATTGCGCCGCGGATCGTCAAACGCTGTCGGGAAATCCCCATAACACAGGCCCGGTTAGATTCCCGCAACGGACCGTGTCGTACTTCTCATTTTTTGACGCACATCGACGAGGTCCCCGCAATATAGCTGTCCTTCGCGGTCGCGTCCTTGATATCGTCAGCCAGTTTCTTGATCCCGTTCAAGCAGTCGATCACGCCTTTATACTCGGTCAGATTTTGGGCGGCGATGCCTGTCGCAAAGACCTTGTCGCCAGTTAGGCTCGCCTTCTCGGCATCCCCCTGGCCGCCACCGGCAAAGGTGCCATAGACCGAAAGCGAGTCATCGCGATTGCCGGATACGTCATTGCTCAGTCGGGCATTCAGACTTTTGATGTTGTTTTCGGCAGAATCGACGGCCAGCGTCGCAGTGGTTATTTCGCTCTCCTTTGTCGCGATCCGACTGGCGAGATCCTTGGCCAGCGGCAGTGCGGGCTGACTGAGCGTCGCCAATTCGGTCTGCAGCTTGGTACGCTGGGTCACAATGGCGGCGTCCTCGTCGGTGCTCGCAGCAGGCAAGGCCTTAAGCGCTTCGGTCGCCGCATCGCGCGCGATGGCTTTTGTTTGCATCGCCAGCAGAACCTGCTGCTCGCCTCGCAGTTCCTGCACGCGGTTGAAAGCGCGCTGCTTTTCGACTTCGGCGGCGCTTAACGAAAGTCGCAATGCGCTGCCGATCGATTGATCGGCTTTCTTGCCGTTGATGACCTGCATCGCATAGATTTGGTTTTGGCAATCAGCGGATGCTTGGCTGCGGCAGAATTTCGCTACAGCGACCGGTACTAGCGCAACGTCTGTCGCCTTGTATCCAAGGATCAGTTCCAGCCCCGGATTGTCCGCTGTACCCGCCTGGACGCCGACGCCAATGGTCGCTTTCGACGCATAGACCAGCGGTGCCTGTTCCATCGGATAACATGCCGCAAGGGCCGGTGCTACCAGCGCGGCGACTACAATCGTTCTGTTCATTCTATCATCCCCCAATGATGCCAAGCGAACCGATTATTTTATGCAGATGTCCCCACGCTTTTCGGCCAGTTCGCGCCAGAAACCGCGGCTCTTTTCGTCCAATGTCGTGTCGAATAGGATGATCGCGCAGCTGCCACCAGCGATCTGATATACTAGGCTTTCGTCCTGATACCCCAGCGTCACGTTGTGCGCGCCGCGGACGAGGCCGAAACCGCGCGACCGAACGGCGACGACGTCGCTGTTTTCGGGGGCCACGATGCGAAGATTTCCGCCGTGCACAGAGGCTCGTCCGCCTTCAATATTGACGACGGTACATCCCGACACCGGAAGTATAAGTAACAAGAAAACCAGCCCGCAAGGCCGCATAAACCCCCCGATTCGCAGGGGTTGCTAACACGATACGACGCGATAACCTAACCACTTCGGATCAGAAATCTACATCCTCATAATATTTAGGCGGCGTCACGATTTCCATCCGTTCTGCAAGTAACGGCCTGAAACTAGGCCGCGACTTCAGGCCCGAATACCATCCTTTGGTCTGCTCATGTCCGGTCCAGTCAATCCCGCCCAAATAATCGGCGACCGAGATATGCGCCGCCGCGGTCAGGTCGGCGAGGCTCATCGTCGCGCCGGCGAGCCAGGTGCGGTGGTCGATCAGATAGTCGACATAGTCGAGATGGTTGTTCGCCGCCTTCATCGCCTCGCGCAGCGCGCCGCCGTCGGGCGGCTGGCGGTGGACGATGCGCTTTTGCATGCGTTCAAACAGCAAAGGCCCGGTGACTTCATAATAGAAATCATGGTCGAACCACGACGTCAGCCGGCGGATTTCGGCACGATTGGCAGCGGTGCCGTTAATCATCGCCTTGCCTTCGACCGTTTCTTCGAAATATTCGGCGATCGCCATGCTGTCCATCAGCACCTGGCCGCGCGCCTGATCGACCATCACCGGGGTGCGACCCGCCGGGTTCAGGTCGACGAACTCGTCGCGCCGTTCCCACGGCGATTCGCGCACCAATTCATAACCGACGCCCTTTTCGCCCAGCAACAGGCGGACCTTGCGCGAAAAAGGACAGAGCGGGAATTGATAGAGTTGCCACATGGACCCGGCATAGCGGCAGCGGGGCGCCGCGCGCAACGGCTATGGCGTGCAGTAAGCGTTCTGCGCTGTGGATTACGGCTTAGCGGCGCGGTGCCACACGTTCGCGTTCCCATTGTGCGGCCATATCGCGCGCCATGTCCTTGAGCACCGGCGCATAAACCGCGAGCGCCGATGCGGCTTGTCCGGCCATCCGCGTCGTCGCGCGCACGTCGGCACCCATCCGGTCGGCATAGTCGGGATCGCGGCCGGCAACTTCACCCAATGTTGCGTCGCGCGGGATATAGGCGGCGTCGGATTCGGGATCGACGCGGGCGATGGCGTCGGCGAGCGGGCCGACCGGCATCTGCATGAGCGCGCCGACGATCGCGGTGATCGTGTCAGCCATCCGGTCCTGCGCCACCGGATCGTTCAGCGTCGCGACGGTATCGCGCAGTTCGGGGTCGGCGGCGGCCGCGGGCAACGGCGCGGCAAGTGCGAGCAGGGGAAGGGCGAGCAGGGCGAAACGGGTCATGGCTGTCATCCTTTCAGAGGACGCAAAGGTCAGCAAAGGCGGTGGGCTTAGCGGTGTAACGCTTTCGCTGGGCTGAACGTCTGTGGATTTGCGACGGGCCGCTCCGTCGGCGGGATAAGCGATCCTCCCTGCCGCGAAGCGGTGGGGACGGGGACCATCCGAAGGATGGTGGAGGGGCACAACGGCGGCGTCAAAGCCCCTCCGTCAGCGCTTCGCGCTGCCACCTCCCCATGGCTTCGCCACAGGGAGGATTTGCGCTATTCCGCCGCGACTACCTCGGCCTCGGCAACGCTCAGCGGATGGGCGAGACGCGACAGCATTTCTTTCGGGCACACCTGCCAGAACTGGCCTTTCCAGCGGTCCCAGTCGGCGAGGATTTCGCTCGACCATTTGCTGCCGGTGGCTTTGGCATGATCTTCGACCAGATCCTTCAGCACGGATTCCCAATGCGCGCTGTCGATCCGCTGCCAGACGATCGATTCGGCATTGGCGTGACGTTCGAACTGCCCATTGGTGTCGAGAATGAAGGCCATGCCGCCGGTCATCCCGGCGCCAAAGTTGGAGCCGACGGGGCCAAGGATCACGGCAACGCCGCCGGTCATATATTCGCAGCCATTAGCGCCGCAGCCCTCGACGACGACCTTTGCGCCCGAATTGCGCACGGCAAAGCGCTCGCCGGCCTGACCCGCCGCGAGCAACGTGCCCGACGTCGCGCCATAAAGGACGGTGTTGCCGATGATGCTGTTGTGCTGGCTGACCAGCGGGCTCGACACGGTGGGGCGCACGACGATGCGGCCACCCGACAGGCCTTTGCCGACATAGTCGTTGGCGTCGCCGAACACTTCCAATGTGATGCCGCTGCACAGGAAGGCGCCGAGCGACTGGCCCGCGGTGCCGCGCAGGCGGACCTGGACATGATTGTCGGCGAGCCCGTTCATGCCGAACTTTGCCGTCACTTCGGCGGACAGGCGGGTGCCGACGGCGCGGTGAGTGTTGCGGACGTTATAGGTCAACTGCATCCGCTCGCCGCGTTCGAACAGCGGCTTGGCGTCGCTCAGGATCTGCGCGTCGAGGCTGTCGGGGACCGGATTGCGGAGCAGCCCGTGCGAGCGGCGCTGGTTGTCGGGTGCGTCAACCTTGGCGAGGATCGGGTTGAGGTCGAGGTCGTCGAGATGTTCGGCGCCGCGGCTGACCTGGCGCAGCAATTCGGTGCGGCCGATCACTTCGTCGAGGCTGCGGCAACCGAGCTTCGCCAGGATTTCGCGCACTTCCTCGGCGATGAAGGTCATCAGGTTGATGACCTTCTCCGGGCTGCCGCTGAACTTCGCTCGCAGTTTTTCGTCCTGCGTGCAGATCCCGACCGGGCAGGTGTTGCTGTGGCACTGGCGCACCATGATGCAGCCCATCGCGACGAGGCTGAGTGTCCCGATGCCATATTCCTCGGCCCCCAAGATCGCGGCGATGACGATATCGCGCCCGGTCTTGAGCCCGCCGTCGGTGCGCAGGCGGATACGGTGGCGCAGGCCGTTGAGGGTCAGCACCTGGTTGACTTCGGACAGGCCCATTTCCCACGGCGTACCGGCATATTTGACGCTGGTCTGCGGTGAGGCGCCGGTGCCGCCGGTATTGCCCGCGACGAGGATGACGTCCGCATGGGCTTTCGCCACGCCCGCCGCGACGGTGCCGATGCCCGCGCTGGAAACCAGCTTCACGCAGACGCGCGCTTTCGGGTTGATCTGCTTGAGGTCGTAGATCAGCTGCGCCAGATCCTCGATCGAATAGATGTCGTGATGCGGCGGCGGGCTGATCAGCGTCACCCCCGGGGTTGCGTGGCGCAGCCGGGCAATGAACTCGGTGACCTTGAAGCCGGGCAGCTGGCCGCCCTCGCCGGGCTTGGCGCCCTGTGCGACCTTGATCTCGATCTCGTCGCACGCGCCGAGATATTCGGCGGTGACCCCGAAGCGGCCCGACGCGATCTGCTTGATGTTGCTGTTGGCGTTGTCGCCATTGGCATAGGGCTGATAGCGTTCGCTCGCTTCGCCGCCTTCGCCCGACACCGCCTTGGCGCCGATGCGGTTCATCGCGATCGCCAGCGTCTCATGCGCTTCGGGCGACAGCGCGCCGAGCGACATGCCGGGGGTGACGAAGCGCTTGCGGATCTCGGTGATCGCCTCGACGCTGTCGAGCAGCACGCCCTGCGCCGGATAATTGAACTCCATCAGGTCGCGCAGATAGACGGGTGGCAGGTCGGCGACCCCCCGCGAAAATTGCAGATAGGTCGAATAGCTGTCGGTCGCGACCGCGGTTTGCAGCAGGTGCATCAGCTGCGCCGAATAGGCATGGGTCTCGCCGCCCGCGCGTTGGCGATAAAAGCCGCCGATCGGCAGCGTGGTGGCGCGCTTGTCGAACGCCGCCTCATGCTTCTCGGTCGCGTTGATGAACAGCGATTGATAACCTTCGCCCGAAATCTTGGCGGGCATACCGGGGAAGAGGTCGTTGACCAGCGCGCGGGAGAGGCCAACCGCCTCGAAATTATAGCCGCCGCGATAGCTGGAGATCACCGCGATCCCCATTTTGGCGAGGATCTTGAGCAGGCCGTCGTCGATCGCCTTGCGGAAACGCAGGCGGCAGTCGTCGAGGCTGAGCTCACCGAACAATCCGCGCGCCTGCCGGTCGGCAATGGCGGCTTCGGACAGATAGGCGTGAACCGTCGTCGCGCCGACCCCGATCAGCACCGCAAAGGCGTGCGTGTCGAGCACCTCGGCCGAGCGGACGTTGATCGACGCGTAACTGCGCAGCCCCTTGCGGACCAGATGGGTGTGGACGGCGGCGGCGGCGAGCACCATCGCCATGCCGACGCGGTCTTCGCCAATGCTCTGGTCGGTCAGGAACAATTCGCTGCGTCCGGCGCGCACGGCGTCCTCGGCTTCGCGCCGGACGCGCGCAATGGCTTCGCGCAGGCTCGCGGCATCGCCGCCGACGGGGAAAGTGCAATCGATGTCGGCAACCGCGTCGCCGAAATAGGCGCGCAACCTATCCCAGTCATCGCCGACGAGCACGGGGCTGTCGATCACGAGGACGTGGTCGCTCTGACCCTTCTCGTCGAGGATGTTGGCGAGGTTGGCGAAGCGCGTCTTCAGGCTCATCACATGACGTTCGCGCAGGCTGTCGATCGGCGGGTTGGTGACCTGGCTGAAATTCTGGCGGAAGAATTGCGCGACGTGGCGCGGCTTGTCGGAGATGACGGCGAGCGGGGTATCATCGCCCATCGACCCGATCGCTTCCTTGGCGTCCTCGACCATCGGCGACAGGATCAGCTCCATATCTTCCATGGTCAGGCCCGCGGCGACCTGACGGCGGAGCAATTCGCTGCGCTCGAAGGTCGGCAAGGTCGATTTGCCGCCCTTGGGCAGGTCGGCCATGGTGCGGAAGCCGCGAACGCGCGCGGAATAGTCGTGTGCGTCGGCGATCTTGTCCTTCATCGCCATATCTTCGTAGAGGATGCCCTCTTCCAGATCGACCGCGATCATCTGGCCGGGGCCAAGGCGGCCCTTTTTGCGGATGCTCGCCTCGGGCAGCAGCACCATGCCGCTTTCCGAGCCGACGACGAGCAGATTGTCGGCGGTCAGCGTGTAACGCAGCGGGCGCAGCGCGTTGCGGTCCATGCCCGCCACCGCCCAGCGGCCGTCGGTCATCGCGAGCGCGGCGGGGCCGTCCCATGGCTCCATGACGCTGGCGAGGTAGCCATACATCGCGCGGTGGTTGTCGGGGACGTCGTTTTCGTTGGTCCACGCCTCAGGGACGAGAATCAGCTTGGCGGTCGGCGCATCGCGCCCTGCACGGCACAGGGTTTCGAACACGGCGTCGAGCGCGGCGGTGTCGCTGGCGCCTGCCGGGATCACCGGCTTGATGTCTTCGCTATGCTCGCCGAACGCGAGGCTGGCCATCTTGATCTCGTGGCTTTTCATCCAGTTCTTGTTGCCGCGGATCGTGTTGATTTCGCCATTGTGCGCGAGGCAGCGGAACGGCTGCGCCAGCCACCATTGCGGAAAGGTGTTGGTCGAATAGCGCTGATGGAAAATCGCGACGCGGCTCTCGAACAACTTGCTTGTCAGGTCGGGAAAGAAATCGGCCAGGCTCTCGGCGAGGAACAGTCCCTTGTAGATGATCGAGCGGCACGACAGGCTGCACACGTAAAAGTCGGCGATCTGCGCCGCGATCACCTTTTTCTCGATCCGGCGGCGGACGAGATAGAGCTGCTTTTCGAACTCGGCGAGCGACGCTTCGTCGGGCAGCGGCCCGGCGATCATGATCTGCTCGATCTCGGGGCGGGTGCGCTGCGCCTTGTCGCCGATCACCGACACATCGACCGGCACCTGGCGCCAGCCATAGATGGTGAAGCCCGCATCGATGATCTCGGCCTCGACGATCGTGCGGCAATGCTCTTGTGCCTCCAGGTCGGTGCGCGGCAGGAAGATCATGCCGACGGCGAGGCGGTTCGGGCGCACCTTGTGGCCTGACGCTGCGATCGCATCGTCGAAGAAACGGACCGGCAGGTCGACATGGATGCCCGCGCCATCCCCGGTCTTGCCATCGGCATCGACCGCGCCGCGGTGCCAGACCGCACGCAGCGCCTCGATCGCCGCCTCGACGACGCGGCGCGATGCCTTGCCATCGGTCGCCGCGACCATGCCGACGCCGCAGGCATCGGATTCCATGTCGGGGCGATACATGCCGTACTCGGCAAGCCGGGCGTGTTCGGGGGTGGGGTAGTGGGTCATCTTAGTCGTCCTGACGGTCTGTTCTTCGTCGTCACCACGGCGTTCGCCGGCATGACGTCAGTATTTAGTCGGGCAGTTTCTTGCGCGCGTTGGCGGCCGCTTCTTCCTGCGCTTCGGCGGCGGCGATCGCGGCATTTCCGGATGCGGTTTCCAGATCCTCGACGCGCTTCAGATCGGCGGCCGACCAGTTGCCGCGGTCATAAGCGGGATCTTCGACGGCATCGTCGGTGGCGGCCGTAGCAGCTTCTGCCGCAGCATCGGCCGCAGCCTCAGCCGCACCGTCATCATAGGTCGCGTCGGCGGCAGCATCGACCGCAGTGGCATCGACGGCGTCGGTTTTCCACATGTCGCGCTGTTCTTTCAGCACCTTCACGTCGACCTTCATCAGCTTGGCGAGCGACGCGAGTTCCTTGTCGCTGAAGTCGGACAGCTGCCTTTCCGTGGGCAGATCCTTCATGTCCTTTTCGATCTGCGGCCCGCGGTCCATGAATTTGGTGATCAGCGGCGGCAACGCCTTCATCACCGAAACCATCACTTCGGGATCGGCCTGCAACGCCATCCATTCGCTGGCATAGAGGCTGCCCGTCGGGGTCGCGAGGAAGGCGTTGAGGTCGGTGAGCTGTGCCGCGCTGAACTTGCGGGCATAGGCCTTGGCCATGCCGCCGCGCATCGGCGTTTCCATGTCGGTCAACGCTTCGCTGATCAGCGGCTTGATCACCCGGGTGATCTGGTCTTCGCGTTGCTTGCGGTGCGGGTCGAACATATCGGCGATCTTGCTTTTCGTCGCGTCGTCGAGCGTCCCGATCTTGTCGCTTTCGACCCCGGTCTTGATCGACAGCATCAGGTCCGACTGACCGCCCAGCTCGCCCATGATCGTTTTGAACATCTTGCCATACATGTTGTCGATCATCTTCTCGAGGCTGCCGACAGGGATCAGTGACCCCATCGTCTGCTGCGCAAGCGTCAGGCGCGCGGGCTCGATCGCCGGCATGCTTTTGGTGTCGAACATCTTTTCGACCAGCGCGATCGCTTCGTTCATTTCCTTTTGCATCTTGGCCTTGGCATCGGCAGCATAGGCTTCGCTGCCGACGTCAACCTGAGCATCGTCGGCGACGACTTCGGCAACCGGCGCTTCCTGCGCGGTGGCGGCCAGCGGTGCCAAGGCGAACGTCCCGGCGAGCAGCATCGTTTTGAATTTCGACATTACGAATTTCCTTCCCCTGTTGGTCATGCTGCCTTCTTTTCGCTTTTCGCTTTGGCTTTCAACCACTTTGCCATCTGGTCGCTGACATCGCGGCCGTCGCGGATGCCCCAGACGACCAGGCTGGCGCCGCGGACGATGTCGCCCGCCGCAAAAACCCCCGGCAAACTGGTCATCATCGTCTGGTGATCGACGCGCAACGTGCCCCAGCGGGTGACGCTGAGGTCGGGCGCCCCGAACAAATTGGGCAATTCTTCGGGATCGAAACCCAGCGCCTTGATCACCATGTCGGCGGGCAGGTCGAAGGTGCGGCCGGGATCCACCTCCGGGCTGCGGCGGCCGCTGGCATCGGGGGCGCCGAGGCGCATGCCCGCGACCGCGACCTGCTTGACGCTTTTGTCGGCGGTGAAGCTGTCGGGGGCCGACAGCCAGACAAACTCGACGCCTTCTTCCTCGGCGTTCGATACTTCGCGCAGCGACCCCGGCATATTCTCACGGTCGCGGCGATAGAGGCATTTGACCGACTTCGCGCCCTGACGCACCGCGGTGCGGACGCAGTCCATCGCGGTATCGCCGCCGCCGATGACGACGACATGCTTGCCCTCGGCATTCAGGCGACCGTCGTCAAAGGCGGGAACCGCATCGCCAAAGCCCTTGCGGTTCGACGCGACCAGATAGTCGAGCGCCGCAATCACCCCCTCGGCGGTGTTGCCCGGGACATTGATCTCGCGCGCCTTGTAGACGCCAGTTGCGATCAGCAGGGCGTCATGCTTTTGGCGCAGCGCGTCGAGCGTTGCATCGCTGCCGACGTCGAAGCCCAAGTGGAAATGGATGCCGCCCGCGGCCAGCCGGTCGATGCGGCGCATCACAACCTCTTTCTCCAGCTTGAAGCCGGGGATGCCATAGGTCAGCAGCCCGCCCGCGCGGTCGTGGCGGTCGTAAACATGCACCTCATGCCCCGCAACGCGCAGATATTCGGCGGCCGTCAGTCCAGCCGGGCCAGCGCCGATGATGCCGACAGACTGGCCGGAGGCGGTGCCGGGATGCAGCGGTTCGACCCAGCCCTCGGCCCAGGCGGTGTCGGTGATGTATTTCTCGACGCTGCCGATCGTGACCGCGCCATGGCCTGAAAATTCGATGACGCAATTGCCTTCGCAGAGGCGATCCTGCGGACAGATGCGGCCGCAGATCTCCGGCATCGTCGAGGTCGCGTTGCTCAGCTCATAGGCCTCGCGCAGCCGCCCTTCGGCGGTCAGGCGCAGCCAGTCGGGGATATGGTTGTGCAGCGGGCAATGCACCGAGCAATAGGGAACGCCGCACTGCGAGCAGCGCGCCGCCTGCGCGTCGGCGTCGGGCGCGGCATAGCGCTCGGCGATCTCGCGAAAATCCTGCGCGCGATCTTCGGCTAAGCGCTTGTCCGGATAATGTTGTTCGCGCTCCACAAATTGAAGCATGCGATCGGCAGCCATGCAATTTCCCCTTCGATGCGGGGGAAATGCATGGCGAAAACCACCGTGTCACGGGCGAAATGGCAGATAGGTCAGTATTATTGACCTTAAATTGCGATCAAAATCGAGATATGACGAATTTCGCGCAACTATCTTTCGTAACTAGTTCCGTATCGGCCCTATCTCATGCCCAGCCAGACCAATGCGGCAACGCCGACGATGATTCGGTACCAGGCAAAGGGCGTAAAACCATATCGCGTCACCACCGCCAGAAACGCCTTGATGACCGCCCAAGCGACGATGAACGAAACCAGCGCCCCCACCGCGATCAGGCTGAGGTCGTTGGTCGTGATCGCGTCGCGATGCTTGAACAATTGTAGCGCGGTCGCGCCCGACAGCGTGGGCAGGGCGAGGAAAAAGCTGAACTCGGCGGCGGTCTTGCGATCGACGCCCAGCGACATCGCGCCAAGGATCGTCGCGCCTGAACGGCTGACCCCTGGGATCATCGCGATGCACTGCACCAGCCCGATCAGCATTGACTGGCGCGCCGACAGATTGGCTACGCCGCCGCTTTCCTTGGGCTTGGCATATTTCTCGACCAGCAAAATCGCGAAACCACCGATAATCAGCGCCCAGGCGACGACGACGGCATTTTCCAGCAGCACCTCGATATAGTCGCCCAGCGCCAGGCCAAGGATGACCGCCGGGAAGAACGCGAGCGCCAGGTTACGGACAAAGGCGACGGCAACCGGATCGCGGCGGAAGAAACCGGTGAACATGTCCCAGAATAGTTTCCGATACAGCACCACGATCGCCAGGATCGCGCCCGGCTGGATCGCGATGTTGAAGATCGCCCAGCGCGACGCGTCATAGCCAAGCAGCTCGGTCGCGAGGATCAGGTGGCCCGTCGACGAGACGGGAAGAAATTCGGTCAGACCCTCGACGATGCCGAGGATGATGACGGTGAGCCAGATACCCATCAGCGCGAAGCAAGCTGTGCAAAGCGGCCGTGGCGGCGATATTGCACCAGCCAGTCGTCGGCGACCGCCGCCAGCGAGGTCGGTGTGACGCCCAGCGCGGCCAGCCCCGGCGCGCCATCGACGACGACATTGTCCTTTTGCAGCATCAGCCACTGGTCCTTGGTGATCGGCGCGCCCGGCGCCCAGCCAAGGCCCGACGCAAGCGCCCCGGCGACGACGTCGGGGACATCGACGAACAGCGGCGCGCGGCCGGTGGCATCGGCGATCCAGCGTTGCAGTTCGCCCATCGTCAGCACCTGCGGCCCGCCAAGCTCAAAGGTCTGGCCCGCAGCGGTATCGCCCAGCGCGGCGACGACGGCATCGGCGACGTCGCCGACATAGACCGGCTGGAACTTCGCGTGCGGCGCGACGACCGGGATCACTGGCGCCATGCGGATCATCGCGGCAAAGCGATTGATAAACTGATCTTCGCGGCCAAACACGATCGACGGACGCAGGATCACGGCGACGGGGAAGGCGGCGCGGACCGCGGCTTCGCCATCACCCTTGCTGCGGCCATAGGCCGACGCGCTGCCCTGATCGGCGCCGATCGCCGACACATGCACGAGGGTGCGGACGCCAGCGGCTTTCGCGGCAGCTGCGACATGCCCCGCGCCGTCGGCCTGCACCGCCTGCATATTGTCGAACGCGCCGACCAGGTTGATCACCGCGTCGCTGCCCTGCACCGCGCGCGCGATGCTGGCGGGGTCGCGGACGTCGGCGGTGACGAACTGCGTCTGGCCGAGCCCGCCGAGCGGTTTCAGGAAAGTCGCGGCGCGCGGGGCGCGCTGCGCAATGCGGACGCGGGCGCCGCGCGCGAGCAGGCGTTGCACGACATAGCGGCCGACAAAACCGCCGCCGCCCAGCACCGTGATCAATTGCCCGTCGAGTTTCTGCATTGCATCCGCCTGTGATCGATTCTTGTGGATGGCGCAGCCCGCGCCCGTCGGCTTCCCCATGCCGCGAAGCGGGGAAGGGGGCAAGGGGCGACGGCGCTCCGACGGCGTGAAACCCGCAGCATTGCGATAAAATGTGCCGTGACCCGCGCGCCGCGGTTGACAAGCCGCCAGCCCCCCCGCTAAGCGCCCGCTCCTACCCCGTGCCCAGATGGCGGAATTGGTAGACGCACCAGCTTCAGGTGCTGGCGATCGCAAGGTCGTGGAGGTTCGAGTCCTCTTCTGGGCACCAGTGACCTTTCCGGC